>ERZ1031798.40-NODE-40-length-32154-cov-4.763108_pt1 | contig 32154 bp, 34 predicted proteins | sample MGYA00517882_ERZ1031798 | MGnify/ENA primary metagenome ERZ1031798 (study PRJEB33719, sample SAMN04261244) | wastewater metagenome | biome: rural village; feature: human; material: feces | host: Homo sapiens | place: El Salvador | collected 2013-01-07 ...
ATCACGCGCCGTTCATCCGCATGTGCCGTCAGCACCTGATCCACCCGGTTCTGTCCGATGATCGCCATCGAGCCCTTACCGAGCCCGGTCGGCGCCAGAAGCTCCTGAATATCCTTCAGGCGACAGCTTCGCTTATTCAGGTAGAAATCACTATCCCCATTTCTAAGGAGCCTTCGCGTGATCGCGACCTCTACGGTATCGAGCGGCAGCTCGCAGCCGCTGTTATCAAGGACGAGCGTGACCTCCGCCCCATTCTTTTCCCGGCGCGTCTCTGAGCCGGAAAAGATCATATCCTCTGCCTTCTGCCCACGGATCTGGCGCACATTCTGCTCCCCCAGCACCCAGCGGACCGCATCGGAAATATTGCTCTTCCCGCATCCATTCGGCCCCACGATGACCGTCATGCCGTCAGAAAAATCGATCGTAGTCTTATCTGCGAAGGACTTGAAGCCCTGCAGTGTCAATCGGAGTAGTTTCATGAGTTCTCCTTCTTTGCATAATATCGTCCTTATTAGCAGACATACGGTATTTACTGTATCTTTTAGAGATAATACTACTATCGGGCTACTACCTCTTCTAATTAAAATCTAATCTTGTAACTTGCTTGAAATCCATCAACTTTGTTGTCTTTGACATTCAGTTGAAAAGACACCCCTTTATTGTACCCAAAATTCCTTTGTACTTCAATTGGAACGTACCATTCATTAGACACCCTTCCTATCCCAGTACTCACTTCCCACTTGTGCTTCTTTTCGTAGTCTTTGAAGATTGGTGTGAGGTCTAGCGTTTGATCGACACGTGCAGTGGTGGAAGTAGTGGAAGTAGTAGAGGATGAAGGAGAAAGAGGTGTGTCTTTTAATGTTTCTTTAATGTACTTATCTTTGACTGGTATCTGAATGTCATTACCATTGATGACTGCATGATAGTGGTTATTCAGAATCAAATCTGGATCAGACGCATTGGTTTTACTTGCTGCTGTTATTTCAGTAGTCAAAGAGGGTGAAGTATAGGAATCTGTAGTTGTAGTTGTTTTTGTTGTTCCTTCTTTATACCCTTTATCATATCCATAATGGTAAATCATTGTTGTTGTTCCAATAAAGAAAATCATCAGAATAAGAACAATGAGTATATTTCTTTTGTTTATATCATTAAAATCAATCACTTTAGAATCACCTATTTTCATTCTCAATACTGTAATAAAGGATGTAGACCTTCGGTGTGTCACATTGAAAGTTCTAATAGTTTACACACATAGTGATTCACATGCTATACCTAGTGTAGGAAACATATATCTCTTATTTCATAGAGTTCCAAGTTACAGAAACAAGAGATACATGTATATAATATAGATTCCCTCAGTCTCCCCATAGCGTGCCACAATTAATCACTTTGTATTTATGTACCACAATTAGGTTTTCTTTAGGTCTTTCCTAAACTAGAGTTGTCTTTTATATGAAACTTTCTCCGCTGTGTTTAGATCCTTTAACATTGCCAGTTTCACCTTGCTATAGTTCTCTCTGCCAACAGGTCTAGGGTTTGTCTGATTCAGTTCTGGAATATAGAAGATACCTCTGTCTGGGTCATCCCATTGTTCAAGTAACTCATCCAGTTGTTCGTCCATCCCTGTTTGATAATCCCTATCCATAGAATTAGCAAAGAACTCTACAGCCATAGTGACAGCATCCAGTCTATCATCATGAGCAAGTGCCCCTCTTTCACTGGTGAGCCGTGTCATTTGATAGATTAAAGAATAGTTAGGACTAGATTCATACGTCTTATAGTCAGCAGTGATTACCCCTTTATTGACAATGAGCTTGTGTCGCATCATAACAGGTTCAAGGGTGTCTATAATACGCTGTTCCTTCTGTGCCTTACTTCTGATTTCTTCCAAAGCACAGGGATAGATTCTGGTAAAGATAGGAGCAAGAAGTTTGCCAAACATACCATCACCAAAGTTAGATTCATAGACAACTGTATTAACCTTCCAGAACTTAGCTTTGTTAGCCAGTGTTTCTAGTGTGTTATCACTGTAACCAGAGGTATAACCGCCACTTTCCATCAAGAACAAATAGCCATTAAGGTATTTGATGATTGCATATGCCGTTTCATCCTTACCACGTCCAGATGGGTCAATAGCCATAACTGTTCCAGTGTATTCAGACGTCTCTGGTGACTGTAAGAGAGGAGAATAGAAGTAATCCCCTTTAAGAGCTACAGACGCTACATCCTTCCATCTCTTTGTAGGATCAGCAGTCCAAGACCATTTGAGACTAGCTTCATTCATATCCAGATCCGCTACAATCAAGTCCTGTACTTTAAGTGGATATTTCTCTTGATCCGACAAGTTGGTATTAAGCATGAACTGTAAAGCAAATCCAGCTTTGCCATAAGACAACTCTCGTTCTGCAATATCTTGTTCATTGAATCGTTTTGGGTCAGTCGGTTCTCCCTTATGTGCTTCCCAATTATCAAGGATAAACGGAGCAAGGGTGTCTCCATAATCTTCGAGTTGTTTCTTGTCTTCTGGATAGCGTACAGTCCAGATCCTGCAATGATAGCCACGCTTCTGTAGTTCAGTATAAAGAGACATTTCATTCTGAGGTGTCCCCAGATAAATGATTTGTCCACCCGGTTTAATGACAGAATCAAATTCCTTTACTGCTTCTCCCAGCTTATCACGTTGTGTCTGGGTGCCAGAGTTACCCGGTACTTCTACGTCATCTGCAATCAACAGGTCTGCACGAGAACCAGTAATCTGTCCAGTGATACCTACAGACTTTACAGACGGAGAAATATCTGGGATAGCTAAACCAACATCAAAGAGGTTCTGGGTGTTTCTCTGCCCTTCTTTTGTTTTTAGTTCCGCAAGGAAAGGGAGCAGCATAATGATACGCCGTACAAAGACAGCGTTCGCATCTGCTCTATCTTTAGATGCAGACACAATCAGCACTTTAATCTGCGGTTCATTCCAAAGTTTCCATACGGCATATGCACATGTCAGATAGGATTTAGCGACACCACGGAATCCTTCTATAATGAATCGTTTACTGGGATATGTCATAAGGTGTTTAGCAATATCATACTGAATTGGTGTTGGTTCTGGTAATCCCAAATCATGCCAAAGCATATAGACAAACACCCTAAAATCAGTCTTAGCTTTTTGAATCTGGGTGTTTGTCCAACATGCTCCTGTAAAATCAGTTAAGTCGATCAATATCTACACCGTCTTTCACATCATCAAAAATTGGGATGTGCTGACGCTCAATCTGCTGCTGTATGTCTGCAACACCCTTAGTGCGAGGGGAGACAATCAAATCATTGTCTTTCAAGAATTTTCTTACACGGTCAAGGAAACGTGGGTCTTTCCGCATTTCTGGGTCAGCAAGCCCTTCACGAATCGCTTGTACTTCACCCTGTGCAATTTCATCCAAAAGTGCAGGATCAATTTCAAACATCTTCATCACCCCATCCATCATATCTATCAAGATCATTTGCTCTAATCGTAGACAGCACCTTGTCTGCATAGTCAGGGTCAGTTGCATAAATCGGTGCAAGAGTGCGTACAAAGTCTTCTACAGACCAAGTACTTTCCCATGCTTCTACAACTTCAGCATATTTGTAGTCTTCAGTAATAAGGATACACCAGTCTCTAATAGCTTCTTCCAGTGTTTTATAAGACTGGAATTTGTCATAGATAGTTACATAGTGTCCATTTTCATATTCAGTAGTCTGCTGTCGTACATAATTACCCCAGCCATTCCATTTACGTCCAAAGTAGTTATACTGCCCAATGCAGTACCTGCCCCAACCACTTTCAAGAATAGCCTGTGCAATACATACAGACGCTGGAAGATTATATTCTGCACAGACATCACCAGCAGTATTTCCAATCATTTCAATAAATTCATCTGGGGTCATATGGGAATCTCCTTCCATTTTCTTTCTTTACTTCATCAGGTACCCCATCTTTATCTGCATCATAAAGCCACCTGCTAAGCAAAGTTACAGTGGCTGTCATCCCAATCACGACAATAATGAACTGTCTAAATTCTGGGATATTAGGGTGTCCTGTCATAATCCATTCATATGCTGTCATTGTCAAATAAATAAAAAGACAAAGAATTAAAAAATTGACATTGAACTTAATCAATGTCATAGATTCTTTGTCTCGTCTCTTTGGTTTGAATGTAGACAACACTTTAATTAGTTTTGATTTAAGTTGTCCCACATATCCTCCATACGTGCAATACGATCATTGTTGATACGATGTGCCATTTCCATAGCAGTCATCCTAGCATCTAATGCACGTCTGTCTGCTGCACTCATTTCTACTTCTCTTTTCAGCTCAGATAAAACCTTAGTGTTCATGTCAATCGTCTTCTGTATAGGGCGGATTACAAGATAATTGAACCCACTACTCACCAGTGTCGCGATGGTCAGAACAGAAACGATACTGTCTAAGAAGTTCATGCTTACCTCACACACAAAAAAAAAAAAACAGCACTTATCTAGTGCTGTGCAAAATCATAATAATTTGAGCAATACAAGAAGTATAACTCCTATAGGAGCAACAACGAAAGAGAGAAATACAAAAACAATCATACATGCTCCTGCATATGATGTTCCTTCTTTTTCTTCTACAATAGCAGCAGCAATTAAGAAAGCAATAACAGCTAATGTTGCAATCATATTTATCCCTTCTTTCTGCCTATAGTATAACATGCTTAATATAAATATAATAGGGGTGCCAAAAGACACCCCCACCATATTTAACTTACCGACTAACTTATTACTAAGTCGTAGGTGTAGTAGTACCTGTAGGTGCCAAAGGATTTGGAACAATGAAAGCAGGAACAGGAGCAGGGCGAAGTCTCTGAACAAGATCCGCAGTCTGTGCTGTCTGTCCATTAAGGATATTCGCTGCCATGAGCTGTCTATCCCTTTCTTCCAGTTTAGCCTTCAGTTCTGCCATCTGGTATGCAGAGAACATTGCTCTGGTCTTCTCTCCATCCTCTTTGATAGCTTCTACGATACTGCAAGTGTTCCTATACCCTTCTGTACGTACTGCATCAATGTTTCTGTTTGTCTCACAGCAGCACATCTGAGATGCCTGCTGATTCTGAGCAAGCTGCTGCATAAGACCAAAGTTGCCCTGCATGACAGTCTTCTCCAGACCATTGATACCATTCGTGAGAGCATAGGTGCTATTAGCCTGTCCATAGGTCAGCCCACGCATCTGAGACATTTCATTAGAGTAATCAAACCCTCTCTGAATGTCTGCCTGAGTTGCAGTATTCCCTTTGTTACCAAAGAGATTACCACCACCACCGAGTAATACGAATAAAACGACTACCCACAACCATTCACTACCACCGAAACCTGCGCCTGTCTTTTCATTCAGATTGAATACAGGCTGCACACCACTCATACCGTTCTCCATAGAATCACCATTCCTTTCGTAAAAATAATAAGAGAACTGTATATATCAACTCTGCCGTACGCTCAGAGCTGAATACCAAACATAGCAAATTTTTGCTTTATATCGGAAATAAGAGGAGCGAGCTGTGTCTGAGGAATACCCTGTGTAGAAATCATGTTCATGACAATCTGCTGCCTTTCCGCTGGTGTCTTTCCCTGCATCATAGCCATTGCCCTCTGGAATCGTGGATCACTACCTATCAATGACATAAGAGCTGTTTCAATGTTAGTGTTCATGATTAGTCTCCTTTGCTTTTAGCAATCAATGTATCTACTTTTTCTTCAAGTGTCTTTAACCTTTCATTCAAACTCTCTTCCTGTCCTTTTGCTTTGTCGTATACTTCAATGACTGGAAGACCACTGAGATCAATGTATTTCACATAGACCTTATTTTCTTTTTTAGAAATAAAGAAAGTGAGAGAGCCACAAGGGTCTACTCTAGCTCTCCTTACTTCATCCACATTATTTACTTCACCACCAAAGCTATTGATAGCTGGGGGTGCTGGTGGATAGTCAAACATGATAATCACCTTTCCTTTCTTCGTTTATGCCGTTCTAACCCACGCTCTTACCATGTATGCAGGGGGCTGAACGGTAGAAGATTTACCGTAAATAGGGTTAGAATTAGAAGCATTGAAACTAAGGGTATCCAATTTGTTTTGTCCATTTTCTGTCGCTATGTGATAATTCCATGTGAACGAAGAATCCTGATTTGTACAGGCAATTGCTCCAATTGATTGAGATGTCAGTATATTAGCACCGGAGTTCCCCCCACTTCTTACGTTAGCTTTCCCTGTAATATTCGGCAATCCTGCACTTCTCTGTGTCCCTGCTTCACTAGCACTACCTGTCTGTAAGCATAGGTTGACAGGTACTTCTTCCCATGTGCCGTATGCCATAAACGGAAAATCTGCTTTTGTCTTGCTCTTATCAGCCGATATGTAAACAGTGCCTACTGGGTAAAATAGGTCAAGCATTACTACAGGAATTTCACTCTTAGAGTAATATGAAGTTGGATCCCATGTTTTTGCGTTTTCTTCACTCTGAGCTGCTGCACTGGCACTAGAAGCTGCATTAGTCTCACTTGCTTTGGCTGCTGTAGCTGAAGAAGCTGCTTGAGATGCCGACGAGGCTGCTGCTGTAGCACTATTGGCACTCGCGCTCGCACTCTGTTTAGAAGCATTTGCACTGTTCGCTGCATTAGTAGCAGATGATGCACTCTCCGTAGCACTAGACTGAGAAGCACTAGCGGAATCAGCAGAGTTACTAGCCGATGTATTTGCTTCTTCTGCCCAAGTTTTTGCTGACTTATTGCCAGAGACACCATCTGGGCTAGAAGAAGACATAGCCCACTTCTTAGAGAGTTCTGCACTATTACTAGCATCATTTGCTTTAGTAGTTGCAGTATCTTTCAGCGTAGTCATCGTACTCACATAAGCATTGCCAGTATCAGTAAGACGCTTATTCTGCGTGTCTCCTGTAGCTATAATAGAGCTATTCTGTGTTGCTCCTGTGCTTTTAAGCTGATTTAAGAGACTGTCCTGATTAGATTTAATGTATCTAAGAGTTACAACATCTCCATCCTCAATAGGATCAAGAGCATTGATAATTCTTTTATACTGTCCATCCCAGCAATTAGGGTTATCATACGCAGTAGACATTCCAGAATCAAAGACTCTATCGCCTGTTTCTTCCGCAAGATGCAAGAGCTGTACTTCCTGTAAAGACAAGTCTGCACTTCTAAGTACAGAAGCATCCTGCCATTCTACCAGAGGAGCAGTAGTTGTCTCACGATAAATCTTAACAGAATGCCCAAGGGGAATACCTTTCACAAGTCGTACCTGTTTGTCTTCCACCGTATAATCCACGCCAATAGTAAGTTCTGTAATATTGGTATAGATGTCTTCTACCTTTACAAACTTCTTCCGTAAATAATCAAAAGGGAATGCATAGACAAGCTGACTAGCATTCCCTTCATAAATTACAGAAGCCTTTCTTTCTTTAGCCAAAGTTAAGCTCCTTTACTATTTAACATTCATGATTGAAGAAATATCAGAATTTGCATTGCGATCGTTCCCAGAAGCAGTACCAATCTTATAGCGGTTCTTTCGTTCACGTTGCTTCTTCTCCTTATTCATCTCTTTTCGTTTCTTTACACCACTGGCATCTCTAATTTCAGATGCAAGGAGTGTCATGCCCCAGAATCCATTAAAGGGCACAACCTTCAGAATATTTGCCATGTCTTCCTGCGACATTCTATCACCAACTGTAGAATTGTAGATACTATCCCCAAACCCCATGATTGGATTGATAGTAGAAGATACAGCTGGCATCTGGTCTACTGCACGCCCTACAATAGAACCTGCTTTCATATCTTTCCCTGTCCCTGAGGTCTTAGAAGAGTTATCTACTGTAGTACGCATCATCGGCGTACCAGTCAGAATCTCATAGATGTCTGAACCAAAGGAAGGGATAGAGCCAGTGATAGCTCCACGAGAGAAAGCAGCCCATGCAAGTCTACCCGGTGTCAGCTGTTTAGTAATGTACTCTTTTCTTCCTTCTGGATCGTTAGGATATTTCACCAACGCTCTAAGATACACTAACCCCATATAAGACATGCAGTTCGTTCCCATTGAAGCTAGTGCAGCCAGTGCATCATCCATTTGACGGGAAGACAAAGCTCTGAGTGTCTGGTCATTAACGGCACGAAGAGAATAATCTTTGAACTGGAACAACAGCTTAGTAAACCAGTTCTTTTCCTTCAAGAGAGGGGTATTCCCTATAGACATCTGCTGAATGCCACGTCTGCTGTAGTTTTCAAGCAGATTTCTAAACTCAAAGAAAGTCTGATGGTCTTCTTTTCTCCATTTGTCAAAGACATCTGGATCAAATTTACCACTATCAAGATATTTTTTGATGTGTGCTTTCAATTTGTCTACATCCTGTACATGCGCTGCATCCAATAAATATTTGCTGAATGGATCACGAGTACTGGAAATCTTCTCTCCTCTAGCCCATTTGATAGCGTCAATGAAGCCACTTTCCCTAGTTTGTCTAATCATCCAGTCTGTCAGTTTAGGGAGCTGATTCATAGTAGATGTAACATTGGAGAATATCTTCATTGTCTCCTGTGCCTTATCAAGTCTCTTTCCCCAGACACTAGAATAACCAAGAGCGTCTCTAAAAGACCGTGCTTCGTAATCAGAGTTCCTATCCCAGAATCTAGTATTCAGTTCTCTTCCATACAATCTTACCTGTGCTTCTTTTGCAAAATCTTCCAGTTCTTTTTCAGATGCAGAGAGCATAGCACGTCTCATCTGTCTAAGGATTGGGATTGACTTATACAGAACACGAGTTCCTGCATACGCCATAGCAGAACCAAATTCACCAAGCTGTGCCATGAACATCTGTCCACCAACGTCTGCATAGGATTTAGTTCTGAAAAATTCAGAGAAAGCATCCCAAAGGGTTTTAGGCTTTGTGTCTACATGCGTAGAGAGCAGCCTAGACATCCCTTCTACCAGTGCGTCTTTCTGCTCTTTTGCTGCTGACTTAGTAATCTTACCTGCTTTAATGCCTAATTCAAGCTGTTTTGCCACATCATCAAGCACACCAGTTTGTCTCCAATTTCCGATGGAATCAAAGACAGCCACTTCACCACAGACACGATCAATGTAGGAATTTATGATCCTGTCTGTATTCACATCACGAAGATGAGAATCAAATGAGAAATCAAGCGTTGTCCCTGCTTTGTTTGCAATAGGCATGCGTACTGTAGTATCCATAGGAAGTCGAGATTTCAAGAACTGAGGAATCCCTACACCATACTTACCACCAGAGAAGCATGTCTCACTGGCGTTCTGGTCAATAACACCCTTAGCCCAAGCCTTACATCTTTTATCAATCTCTTCCTCTACCATAGCCTTAGTGACCTTTTCAAGCTGCGGTTCTTCTGGAAAACCAGAAGTATCCATCTCCTTCTGCTTTCCTACTGTCTTTTGATAACCAGCATCTTTAAGAGCTTTACCTTGTTTAGATCGTTTGTTTGTCTCTCTAAATTCTGGTTCAGGAACACGCCCACCAAACATTTTGTCTTCCCATTCTTTGTGAGCTTTGAGGTATCGTCTTTTGGCATCTGCTTCCATCTGCTTTCTGACAACATCCCTCTTACAAGCCATCTGAGCATATTCATACATCTTTTTCATGCATGTCTCAGTGTCACCATCCATAAAGTCCACAAGGCGTGTCAGCATCTCATTGTCTACTTTACGAGTAAATTCAAGATCAAGTGGCTTCCAGTCTTTATCAATATAACTACCGTAACCACCACCACCATGAAACTGAGAATCTTCCTGCATCATGGTGAGACACCCTTCTCTGATCTTCTTGATTGTTTCTGCTGCTTTAATGACCTCAGGATCCCAAACCATTTCATTCGGAGACAACCCAGCTTTGTTTCCTGCATACTGTGCATTGAAACACTGCTGTACCTGTCTATCAAATTCCAGTCTATACTGCCCCTGAAATTTATAGAATTTATTTTTCTGCAACCAAGCATTTCTAGCATCATAATAATCATTGAGCATTGGTTTTACCCGTTGCTGTAAATATTGTTTGATACGTTCCCCTACAACAGGATTAGCTCGCGCTGCAATTCTTCCTCGTGTCGGTTCAAAGAGAAAGTCGTTCAAGCTACGAACTGCAAGAAGTCTTGAATGTCCAAGTACGCCATAGATTGTCTTAAACAGCCCACCTGCTTCCAGATGTTTCCCAAGCCGTGTAGGGAACCAGTGAGGCAATGAACGATGCATCCAGTCATCCACTTCTTTCTGCTCGTTATCCCACACCATTTCAGCATGGAAGTTGACAGGGCTATCCTTATCAAAAGCAGTGTCGTAAATGTATGCTGTCCCATCGGGGGATACCTTGATAGGGGTGTCTCTATACTTCTGTTCATATGCAGAAGCCTTTACCCACTTCAAGAGCGTGGCGTCTTTTGGCTTTTTGGTCTTAATTCCACGTAAAGCGTAGATATTCGCTCTTGCAAGACTGAGAACTCTACGTACTGTATAGTTGTGTAAATCCCAGTTCTTATCTTCCAAAAGGTCATAGATACTGGTTCTGCTATTTACATTTACTTTCTTATCTCTAAGAATCTCCTTGTAAGCAGAACCAATAACATCTCTTAACCCTGTTGTCATAGTGTGCATATCTCTAACTACATCTGCAAGGGCACGTTTAGACGCTACTCTGTCTCCGATGATAACATACTGTCCTGTACCTGGAACTGTGAAAGCTGTTTGTCTATTAGTAATCTTGATACCATGTTTAGTCGCAAAAGCTGTTGCCTGATTGCTAGACAGAATAAAGCATCCTTTACCAACATCATTCAGCCCCATCTCTTTCATTTCCTTGACTTTGAGTTTCAGTCTGCGTCTCATGGTGTCAATAGGTTTTGCTGCTTTGGCTTTGATACCCGAAGAAGGCACTGTCTCTTCCGTCACCTTACCAGTCAGTTTCAGATTGTCTTTCTTGACTTTGTCCTCTTTTGCTTCTTTGCCAGACAACTTCACATCTTCCAGTTCCGTAGATTCACTGATCTGTTTCAGTTCTGTACCGATACGCTTCTTTAAGGTGTCTGTTGACTGCATTCCAAAAGCACCAGTAAGCATGTTGTCTTCACTACGGTTCAAGTGCCCATATACTTTTTGAAGAGTTTTAGATTTAGGTAATACTCCCTTAACAGTACGCATCGCATCAAACGCATTGCCAAGGATTGCTGCCTGTACCATGTACTGTGCATAGTTTGCTTCAAATCCCCCATACTTGTTAGACAACGCTCTGTCTAGCCCCATCATAGACGCCCCTGTAGCTGCATTGGCTGCCATTCGTGCTACCTTAGATTTAGCAAACATAGAGAGTTTGTCTGCATTAGTACCAAACATTCTTGCAAGCTGTCCTACCATGGTATCAGCAGTAACGCCACCAAGATACTTAGCACCGATACCACCTGCCACGGATTTGATACCTTTTGCAATGAGCGCCCCCTCGCTAAGTCCTGTAGCCATGAGAGCAAGGTTCACTGGTTCAAGCATACCGCCAGCTAAAGAACCTGCAATGCCAGCAATGTTATACCCCTGCATATGTTCATCCTGTGCGAGACGAACTGCCCGATCATAATCCTGTTTCTTCATGGCAGCCAACATAAACAGGTGGTCTTGCGAATATGAATTAGTCAGTACAAAGTTCTGTGCAGTAGGATCATTAGGCATCAGCTTCTTTACATAGTCAATTTCCTCATCACTGGGCGTATAAGGGGTGCTAAATCCAGGTATAGACACACTCCCTCTGACAGCTGGATTGATCCATGACCAAAGATAACGAAGAGAAGACGTTACACCACTATCAAGAATTGCATCATCAGCAGCATCCACAAATCTGGAAATGGGGTCACGTTCTTCCATAGGAGCAGGAGCATCTGGAATATATTCATGACCATACCTAGAATGCCCCTGTCTGTCTACAGGAATAGAGCCAACAGCAGTGATAGGAGAATATTCTTCACCAAGCATAGCTGCTGCATATGATGCTACTTCACGCCCATAATCTCCTATTGTCTTGCCATTAGCATCTGCTAACCCTTCATTATCTATATTGCCTTCGCCACCAAGCCATGCTCTAGCTGCATGCTCCATATCATACCTAGACAGTAAATCCTCAGCCCAATATGCAGCCACGGCATCCTGTGTTTCTGGACTCCAATCTAATGAGCCATCCGCATTGAGCAATCCTGCTTTTTCAGAAAGTTCCTGATAAGTAGAGGGAAGAAACTGGTAGCGTCCATACGCTCTCTGTCCGTCTTTATTTACAACGCCCTCAGCATAATAGGAATCTTCTCTGCTGTACGCCCCAGATTCAACACTTGCAATTCCTTCAAGGAACGCATGTAAATTATCCATCGTTACTCCTTTCTTTTAATCCTCTGGCATGTCCGTAGGGTTATATTCAGAAGTCATCTCTCCATCCACTTCATCCTCAGTAATCCAGTGATGTCTTTCTTCATACTGTCCCTGCTCTTCTGCTACAAGGTTATCCATTTCAGACACACCTGTATCTGGGTCTGGTGTAAGCAAGTCATTGACGTAAGCAGAAAATTCATCTGGAGAGAAATACTTCTGTTCCTGTGTACTGCTATTCATAAATCCAAGCACATTAGTAGATGGATCATAGACAACATTCACACTGTCTGTGCCCCCCAAAGTATCAATTAGGTGCGTGATTGCCTGACGTGCAGATCTTCCCTTATTTACATAGTCTTCCTGATCTACCCCTGTAAAGAAATCCTTAGGAACGATACAGTCTATCCCTCTTTCATGATAATCAAAGTATTGTCCTCTAATCTGGTCAGCTGCCTGTTTTACTGCTTCGTCTCCGTCCATACCATTGTAGATATAGACTTTTGCCAGATTTCTGATTTTTCCACGAAGGCTAGGGTCATTGATACCATAGACATCATTGAAGATAAGTGAGCCATCTGCATTTGTTCCCATCGTCTCTATCTGCATTGCTGTGTTGTCTGCATTAGACATGGCATCATTAAGGCGTGTCTCCATAATATCTTTTGTGTCTTCATCCTGCTCTTGCTGATACACATTTCCATAGAGCTGCATTGCCTTCTTCAACCCATCAAATCCCTCTTCAGAATGATAGGAAATCCCATCTTCTACCTGTGACAAGGAAGACAAGGCTGAAATGTCACGTAAAGTGCTACTATTGAATACAGAACCTGCCAGTGCTGGGTTTGCATGATAGATATCAAGAGCCGTCTGGATATTCTGCAATGCTGGCGTATCATACGTTGCTGTATCCCAATCAATATTCATAGCATCCATAAGAGAAGAGTTGACAGCAAAATTCAAACTATTCTTAAATGCTTTCATCTGAGGAGCAGTAAGAAGTTTGCCTTCCTGTCTAACACATTCATTCAGATCAATTTCTCCATTAGAAAATGAAGACAAAATACCTTTCAAGAGTGTCTGACCAGCCCCAATGACTTCCTGCTCTGTCAGTGCTTTCTTAGACACACTCCCATCTGCGTTCTGCACACTCTTCTGTAATGGTGCAGTGATAGGAGAACCACCACCATAAGAATTGCCTTTACATAAAGCACTAAACCATTGAGAAATGTTCTGTTGTGTCGCACTATCAAGCACTACTGCTGCTGCCTTTCCTACAGCTCCAGAACGTCCAGAAGACCTTATTCTGCTCTGATATTCGATTTCTCGCTTCTTATCAGCACGCATAGAGTTGAACATCCCCTTCTGTGCCATGACAGCAGCAATATGGGGATTGTCTTTCTTAATCTGCTCTACCTTTTTGTCAAACTCATCCAGAGATGTACATTTCTGTAAACCATCAACAATATCTGCCATGTACTTTTCTCTAAGCGCACCGTCCATAGCAATTCCAGAACCATGGAAATCTTCATAAGGCAAAAGTTCTTTCAGCTTCCACTCTTTTCCGTTCACGTCTGTATAGACACTTGCTTCAAAGATTTTGTCTAAATCCTTACCACCATTGTTCGCAATACGTTCATCAATCGCCTTAGACAACATAGGAAGCATAGCATAGAAAGAACCACCAGCATTTTCATAATCAGTACATGCCTGTTTGAGTTCTTCTACCTGTGTCTCAATAGGGGTCTGAGACACATGTTCTGCACTCCCAATGTCTGACAGTTTGGCAGTAAACGAAGCAGAGCGAATCGCTTCTCTATTCTTCCCTGCTTCTGCCATCTGTCTATTGATATTGATCTGGGTGTAGGTGTCCATGTTTTCATAGAACCCAAGAGCAAAGAACTTAGAATCTCCATTGTGCTGAAAGCTGGAAATAGGTTTGATACTTCCCAGAGCAGATGCACTGTTAGGAGCAGAATCCCCTGTGACCTGTGCGTCTTCATTTGCCTTTTCCCAGTCTTCTCCAATGTTATATTCACGTCTATGCGCTTCTACAAAGTTCAGCCACCGTGCATTTTCTTCCCCTGCTGTCTGACATTCACCCTCTTTGGCTACAACGTCCTGATCGTATCTGTTACGAATATCACGAATTGCATTTTCGCCACGATACTTATCTAGGGCAGCCATAGTATAGGGATTGTCTAACAACTCTTTGTGATTAGAGTTAGCAAGCATCTGCTGAGAAGAAGTCAGAATCTTTCCTGCATTGTTCGGATCATTCTTAATCACTTCTGCCATGAATTTGCCATACTTTTCATCTCTAGCATCCTGTTGTGCCATGTGACTAAGGATAGTGTCTCCCAGCACTCCAAGTGCTTTTGCAAGACTTGCTGCTTTAGATCCTGCTCCTACTGTCGTACTTCCAGAAGGAACAATAAGCTGCTTCTGGTATGTATCTCTTACCTGAGGTGCAAACTGTCTCTGTGTACCTACGGCATTTGCTACATTTGTTGCCATTACTTCTGTCCCCCTGTCTTACGATTTATTTTTACATTCTGATACGCATCATATGCCTGTAATCCTGCTCCCATCAAAGACAGAATGTCTGCCTTCTTATTTGGTTTAGCAGCTTCCTTATAAGACGCCACTGTACGCTGTGTAGACTTCAATGTAGTCAGTTTGTTCAAATCAATCTCATTGCTCTTTCGTAAATAGTTATCCTGAATAGAAGCTACATTTCTAGCAGTGTCTCCAACTGTACTCCGCATGATCTGGTCAGCAGTTCTACCACCCCCAGCCATGTCTTCATTTACTGCTGCCTGTACCTGTGAATTGAGCTGTAATGCATTCTGCTGAGTTTTCATGATAGAAGTAACAGCTTCATCATATGCATCCTGTCTTTCCTGCTCATAGTTCACCAGACTGCCATTCATCTGATAAATAGCATCATTTGCTTGCGCCTGATATGCCAGTGCATTGGCTTTATTCTGTTGCCTAATCTGCAAGCCTTTCAAACCCACCATTGCAGCATCCATTCCTGCAAATCCACACATTACTTACTTTCATCTCCTTTTAACTCAAAAACAGAAAAATCATCATCTAGCTTTGTCCATGTAGCACCAAGCCAATCCAGATATTCTACATGCGTTGTGTTCTTTGTCCAAACTACGTTTGTTAAGACACCATATGCTTTCAGAAGTCTAGGCAGTAATTGCTTTGAGAATCGTAAGAAGCTGAGTTTGTGTCTAGCATACTCGGGAGTAAAGCAGAGCCAAATCACACCTTTTCCTCTGTATTTGTACAGACCACCAATCCCAACTGCCTTGTCTTTGTATGTAATCTTGTAAACTGGATGTTCATAATGTACTACGAGATCAACAATGCACATATCATACGAAGTACGATTGCTACTCATCATGATTTCTTTCTTGTCTTCTCTGCGTAGTGCATTACAAATATACCAGATTTCTTTTGTTCCGATTGCTTTGATTTTCCAATCAGAATTACACTCTAGTAGCTCTCTTATAGTAAACACCTTCCCACCCTGCACCAATCAATGCTACAGGCATAGGAAGTTCTGTTTCTATACTGATAGAGCAATTAGAACTCAAAGACTGTACAGGGAACTTAAACTGTCCTGTCTCTAATGCTGTAAGTCCAATTTTGTTTCTACCAGAACCTAAAAGCCGTGCAGTCATCACATATTCATATGTCTCTTTGTCAAAACATTCAACAATGGCTTTGATATATCCGCAATTCTCATAGTTCACCCAGAAATTCCTAAGCTGTAATCTTCCTTCTGTGTATGCAGTGACACCATTGTCATCCTGTTTACGAATCATAACCTCAGAGAACTTTGCCTTGAATTTATACAATTCTCCTTCAATGAAACGCCTACCTACCCAGTTTCCTTGCAACCAGACGTATCTGCCATCTACCATTTCTTCTGGTGTCCATTTGCGGAAAAAGCCTTTGCTGTCTACCAGTCCGTAAGACACACCTGTTTTCAGAGTGTCTCCATACATGGTTTTCATATCTACCTTAGTCCGTCCTTCAATATCATCATAAGCATCTGAAGTAATGGCAGGTAAAACAACCTTTCTATCCATAAAGACACGATATGGTTCATACTCTTCATAGTCCTTCGTGTTATACGTAAAGGAGACACTTTCAAGAGTAATCATCCCTTGTCTATCAAACACAAGGTACAATGTAGAATTGATAAATCCACCACCAAGAATGCGGGCACCATTGAACTCCCAGTAAGACCAAGAGGACTGTAATCTGCTGTTATCTACAAACAAATATTTGTAAATATATACTTTTGATTCAGCACCAATAGTAAAGAATCCTAAAACATTCTCTGTATTGGAAGACACAATTTTATACACACCATTCGGGATAAAAGAAGGCACATGGGACGTTACATCCTGTGCATCTTTCAAATTGGTGGTGTCTTCAATCGTGAAATATTCTTTGATCGTAGTAAACTCTGCACGTTCTGTAGGAAAATAGACACGTCTTCCTGCACCTACTGGACGCACATATGGATTGCAAGTAAACTCTGTGACTTCTGTTATAGAGCAATTCTTAGGAGACAATACACCATCTGCTCTAAGTAAGAACTGTGTATCATTCGAGAAGAGGAGCAACTCTTCATCAAATGGAACAGCATGATAAAGGATAGACACACTGTTATGGGATACTGCTAAATCAATAGGATCAGTGTCCTGCATGTCTACTACAGAAGCAAACCAGAAATTAAAGAAAGACGCAGACCTAGACAGGATGACATTCTCTCCTGAAATAAGCCCAAGCCTGTTTCTGTAAAAGAAAATATCATTGATAGTTGCTCCAACGAAAGAAGGTTCTGGGTTAGAATCTTCATCACCTACATCTCTATCATCCCAATCCAAAGGTTTAAGGGTGAAAGACATGTCTGCATTTCTTACCAGTCCCTGAGGCATGGTAGAAGAATCAAGAGTAGTAGGTGTTTCTGGTCTTGCACATTCTGTCCAGAGCTGTGTGTCTCCGTCATATCTGACATAATAATCATCAGCTACATTCGTTGCCCCTTTTACCTGTACTGTAAATCCATCAGGAGCAGAACGTGGCAGATTGTTAAAGTTCTGTACAGCATGATAAATACCAAACATAGACATACCATTGTACCCATCTTTAATCTTAACGGTCTTAATGGTAGTCCCTGCTTTCTTTACATATAACCAGCTATCCCCAGTTTCTACTGTCCACCCATTGCTTTTTGCAGAAGTGGCAAGCTGTTCAGCAATCCAGTTTACGTCTACCTTCGTACTATCAGAAGCATTAGATCCATCCGGTGTCGTGTAAGTGGCAATCGTTACATCATTGATAATACAAGCATATGTTCTGCCATACTGCCCACTCTTAACATTAAAGAGTGCACCCTGTGTGTCTTTCCATCTGCCAGTATCCCAGACCTTCCCTGTCATTGCTACTTTCTTTTTTGTATTAACAATAAAAGTATAGTCTGCAATAGTAATACATTTAAGATGCTTTCTGGGGTCTACACCGCTAATGTATGGTGCAGATTTAGCATCAATGGTGACTTTGTACTCTTTGCCGTCTTCATCATAAATCTTACAGCTACCATTTCCATCAAAAATCATGATGTACTTTTCTTCTTCATCTCTCTTTACTACATGTACAAGAGGACGATAAGTAGAAGATGGAGCGACAAACAAATTCTTGATATGCACAGTCGGTGCCCTTTTTTGCAGACCACCTACTTCTGTGCTATATCCATTTATCTGTTCTTCAAGCTGTTCTGGTAAACGAAGAATAGCAGGCTGCTGACTGATACCAGACACAATGTTTTTGATTGTCTGACTGTATAAGTTTGTAGCCATTAGTTACCTCTTTCAAGAATTGTCTGCACACCAGTTACACTCAGCATATTGAAATTATTAGAATCAAGTTCATATTCCATCAAAGCTGCCCATGCTTCCTGCTCATCTCTGAGAAGCTCTTCACCAAGGGAGCTGTCACCTAAGTAGCGTGTCTGAAAAGTTGTAGCTGCCTTCGCTGTGATATAGCTTCTCATTGAATCTGGCATGTCTTCAAAATCCACAAGGAAAATAATTGTGCAATCAATACTATTGTTAAAAATATCTGTCTGCTCTTCCCAATCAAAAAGATAGTCCCCTTTTTTCGTGTACTTCTTATTGTCTGTGCCAACAACGTACAGGAGATTAGACAACCATCTAATTTTATGTGTCGTAGTGTCTGGGTTCAGTGTATAAGAATCAATCTTATTGAACGTCCATCCTTTACTCTGCACACGTCTATTTACGTTCCTAAGGATACGCAAGCAGTTGATGACATCTACATTTGTCGGGTTCTCAATCGTATTTACAGGTGATTCACCGATACTTGCAAGAATTTCATTGACTGCTTCCAGTTCTGTCAACGGAGTTAAAGTCATTGCTATTTATCCTTTCTAAACAAATCAAAATAAGGTATGGTGTCTCTTTAAGGACTTGAACCTTAAACCTTCTGGGCATGAACCAGATGCTCTAACCATTGAGCTAAAGAGACATGGTGGGAAGATATGCAGTTGCGTTGAGAGGAGGGTATCATGGCGTTCATGATTTTATATGCATATCTTCCCTATAAGAAAGGAGGAATCGAGAGGTGTGAGAATTGCACTCACAACAATAGGAAACCCGTAGATCAGTCCTACCCCATGGTAAGACCTATACCAAGTTCCCTTCCATATGTGCCTAGCCCTCTCATAAAGTGCTTGCCGTAGCAAGCACTAAATAGCCTAGTCCTCAGACATCGGCTGTTCGCTTCTTAGGCTGTAGCAGAAATAGTACCCATGTAAGCAGCTTCTGGACGAAGACCACCATGTCCCATAGCATAAGACGCTACAAGCATGTCTGCCTGATATTCAGCACGACGCGCACGTTCGATAGCAAGGTCTTTCAGTTTGACAGTGCCTACTGCGGTACGATGGGCTGCAATAAAGACAGTGTTGTCTACATACTCAGTAGGGAACACATGTCCTTCACCCTGAATTACACCTTCATTGACTGCTGCACCACCACGAGTAAGGTGCGGTGTTTCAATGATGTCAAAGCCTGCTACACGAAGAACATTGCCTTCTGTGATGGTAGCTACTGCGCCATAGTCATGATTGATTGCAACCAGAGAAGCTACAAGAGCGTTCACGCCAGTTGGTGTCATGAATACATAACGGTCATTAGCAGGAACATAGTTTTCAGACATTTTGGTCTTAACATTGAGAAGCATTTCCACAAGTTTAAGCCCCATTTTCTGAGTAACACCAATGTCTTCTCCTGCAAGAGTACCTTTGAGGATTTCACCTTTACCAAGCCCAGTAATGTTCTCTTTGTTCGCAACAACCATCTTTGCAATTTCTGCAAGTACGGCACCGTCTGCTGCGTATGCAAGAGCTTCACCCATCTGACGGGAATATTCACCACGAACATCAAAGTGAGACAGTGCTTCATCCAGATCAGAAATAAGCTGAGAAGTAGTCAGAAGACCATCAATCTGAATGATTTTCTCTTCGCCAGGAATGTTTTCACGCAGGTCATCCAGAGACTTACCAGATTTCAGATAAGCCGCAGTAGCACGACCAAACACTGGGAACTGTGCGGATTTACCACTCGCAATGGATCGAACAATATGGCGTCCATTAGTTACAGAAGCACGCTCAAATGCCGTGATGGTTTCTCCTGCAAATACTTTCAGATATCGGGCAAGAGTATCAGTACCACTCTGATTAAGCCCTGGCTGTGCAATCGTTACATCTGCCAAAATAAACTCTCCTTTATATATAAAAATAGAAATAAATGAATATATGAAACAACAAAAAGACACACACCTGCTTAGATGTGTGTTTGAATATATTTTTGCGATTTACATTTTGTATTTTTTACCAGCGTTTCTATAAAAATAATAAGCCAGTGTGTCTTTTCATTGTTGTCATAACAAAATTAACCAATAAAAGAGCTGTTCATGGTTTTGTCCTGTACTTCTTTAGTGTACGAAGGGTCACGAAGATACCGTGGATCAGACATCGCCTTCACCATTTCTCCTCTGTTAGCAAACCCCATGTTGCCAGCATTGTTGCCAGCGTTACTAGACCGACCAAGAATAGAACGACCAGTGTAGCCGTTAGCAGCGTGCATACGAGCCTTAAAGCCATCAAGAGCCAGTCTAATGCCAGCCATATCCCCTTTTTCAATAAGAGAATTAAAGCGTTCTGCACTTCCGTCATTCTGCTTGCTAATGAAGCTAGCAATCTTTTCATACTCTTCCTGTCCCCCTGCATGCTGATAGACATCTGCGATAAACTGCTGTGCTGTAGCTTCAAGACCAGTAATGTATGCATCAATAACAGACTTCGGATAACCTGCCTTTTCAAGCTGGTCATAGGACTTTTCAGACAATGCACCATCTGCATAGTACTCATCAGCAAGGGCATCAAAGTCAATTCCCTTTTTTCCTAATTCATCCTGCAACGTCTGGTCTGCTTCCACCGCTTTAGACACACGAGTTTCAATAGGTTCTTCTTCACTCGTGGGCTTGTCTTCATTATCTTTGGTTTCTGCCTGCTCTTCTGTTTTCGGTGCAGCTTCTTCTGTCTTTTCAGTTTCCTGTGCTTCTTCAGACGGGTCTTTCGTCTCAATCTTTTCTGTACTTGTCGATCTGATTTCAACGTCTCTTCCCTGTAAAGCATCTTCTGCACCACCTGTCACTGCCCCTTCTGGATATAAAGATTCAGTATTTTCTTCCAATTTACTACATACCTCCCATCTGATTATTCATGCCATCCATTGCTCCTTTGGCTAATTGAGGAGCTGCTTTCTCTGCCATATTAGACATCATAGACTGCTGCTGTTCTTGCTGTAGCTGTTCATCAGTCTTTATGAGTTCTTCTGTATCAATGCCTAATGCTGTTGCTTCCATAATCATGATCTTCTGCCAATTCAGATATGTCTGTGCTGCAGGATTCATCTGCTGCAATTCCAAGAACTGTGCTAATTTATTAAGATCATGTCCTCGCCCGATCGCTTCTACACCTGTGATGACTTCCATGTCCACTAAGTCTGGTGGAAGGTCTGGAATCTGCCCACCTGAAGAGAGCTGTGCTACCAGTCGGCGTGCTAATGGTAACTGAAGTTCCTGAGACAACAAAGAGTAAATTCCACCCAGTGTGTCTTCCAGTTCCCCAGCCACATATCTAATCTCTTCTGCGGTTACACGTTCTCCGTTTCTCTGTACTGCACTATTCAGCAAAAAGGCAAAAGACAACCTAGATTCAATATTCGCCGCGGTCTGTTGTGCTACATTCAGATCATTATATTTATCCAACTGTAACACCGTAATGTCTTCAGCTCTGCCAGGAATAAAAGCTCCTGTTTCTGCTTTAGACAATCTATTCACTCTTGTAATGCCATTAGGATTCACAAGGAAATAAACAGACGCACAAATAGAACTAAGCTCTACAATAGCTTTACTGAGATTTTCAAGAGAACGAATATCACCCAGATATTCCTCTACAAAAGAACGTCCGTAAGATTCACCATCCATCTTTACCATGCGAAGAGGAATCCATGGCGCACTATCAGCAGGAAATGCCTGTGCTGTCCCATCAATCACTTCACCATTGACTTCCTGATAAGAGATATACTGTCCATTCTGTAACTGAATATCTGTATAAATCTCTACCTCATCAGACGGCTTATGCTCTTCCGTGTTGTCTCCTGTCTTAGAAATCATGTTCTGTACATCTTCTGGAAGAGACGCCCATGCCACTTTGTCTAAGGTAATCAGTCTGTACCATGTCCCCAGTGCATCACGTACAACGACATAATCATTGAGACGATACATTTTGATACCGCCTTCCTGAGGTGGTAAATAAAGACAGGCATTCCCTGCGACAATCAGCATTTTCAGAGCTTCTGTAATGGTCACTCTGATCTGGTGTGTCTCTACATATTTCATGCAAATATTTTCAATTCGCATGAGCTGCTGCTGAACTTCCGTTACCATATTGTCCCCAGACTGCTCCAACTCCTGCTTTGTGTCCTGTGAAGGATTCAAAGTAAAGAAAGGACTATTAGGGGGCATAAGAGCTAAGGCAAGTTTAGATGTCAGATTATTGACTGCTCTTGCACCAAAACTCTGATATGGTGTACTGAAAGTAGTAGAAGCATTAGAACCATTCTGAGGAAACAGAGAAGGAATTGTGTATTTAGCGCAATCTTCCGCACGAGTGATATACATGTTTCTATCATTAGACAGACGTTCATATGCACTCTTCGCTGTTTCTTCACGGTTCTTGATAATATCATTCATGCTGTTCTGCTGTGCCATGTTTGTCTCCTATCATTAGAGATTAAGACCAGTACCTGTCGTACCCCCAGAACCAGCTGAACCACCACTATCAATCATTAAGGCTCGCTTCCCTTTATTTGTTCGCTTTCGCTTATTAGACACCAGATCAGATTCTTGCTGCCCCTGCGTAGGTTCTGGTGCTGCTACAGCAGGGGCGGAAATCTGCGGAGCAGCAACTTCCTGTGTACCATAACTACCACCAAAAAGTCCCCCTATGAGCTTAATAGCAGGCTGTGCTACTGCCCCTACTAATTTACTTACTGCATGCCCTACTGCCTTAAATGGTTTTGTAATTGCGTGTGTAACTTTATGCCACCATCCCATATTTCTCATTCTCCTTTAATTTACAAATTGTAATTTACACCTGTATCATTAGTTGCCTTATTCAGTGTGTCTTTCTTAACAGTAAGAGCTGCCACACCTTTCTTTTTGCTTGCTACTTCCCAATTCTTTGTTCCACCATAGACAGCATTTTCTGGATTCTGTGCCGTGTTGTTTGTCTGTTGGAGCTGCGCTGGGGTCATACTGGGAATAGTGATCTTAGGCATCTTATTCCACAAACACATATCATTTACCTACATTCATTCTCTGGCATGCTAAAAGAGAATCAATCACATCCTGTACACCTTTGATGTATCCAAGACGCATTGATTCACTTCCAACATCTTTCTTTGCCAGTAAATAGGAAATATCAAAATTCTTACGAAGATACTCCATCAGTTCTGCTGAAACATAAGGACGTTTCATCTCTGCACGCAAAGAATCCGCATCATCCTGTACTCTAATCAAGGACTACACCTCTCTTTCTTGCGTGGTATTTGAATAAGATTAGGAAACCATGGGATAATCTCTCCTGTCTTGCTATCGTAGTTTTCATCTCTAAGAATCCGTGCTACCTGTGCCTGTGTCAATGCATAGGATTCAGACAGCCCCTTTTTCTTAAATGCTTCAACTACCGTTTCCCAAGACACACCCTTATCTGCAAAGAGTTTCTGGGCAGTCTTTGCCCCAATGCCAGGGCATCCAGTGTAATTGTCAGCAGTGTCCCCCATGAGTGTCTGCATCAGATGAAAGTAATCAGCTTCTCCTTCTGATATGACGTACAACTCACGTTTCATGAAATTATAAAAGACACTCGGAATACACTTGAAATCTTTATCCGCAGATATGATGACAGTGTGTCCCTTGTGTCTTGTCGCTAAGATGCCACAAAGATCATCGGCTTCTAGCTTTGGTCTTGTGATACTTTCATAATTTCTTTTGCACCAATCCACAATGGCATGATAACAAACAGGCTTTCTCTTCCCTACTCTATTCTGTTTGTAGAGAGGGTAGATCTTCTTTCTGAAATTATCCTCGCCACTGAAACAGAGAATGATTTGGTACTCACCTTCATAGTTGAGTTTGTCTAACACCGCAGCAGTGATTTCTGCAATACGAGCGTCCACTTCACCTTTAGCATCAGCAGCATCTGCCCATAATGTCCAGACATCCCCATACCAGTTGACTTCATGCTCTACTACGGCACATGCCTGAAAGCAAATCATGTCTCCATCAAACACGAGCATCAGTGGGGATTTCACAAGACACTGCTTTTGCATCTTTGTCCTCCAGACTTTCAGAAACTCCATACTGCTTTTTCACTTTATCTACTTCCAGTTCCGCTTCTCTAATGTGTCTATAGGCAAAGACAAGCGCACATACAGCGTCGTTAAAGTCCTTTACTTCCTGCATAGTTGCAAGCTGCCCATAGCATTCAGAAACATAAAATTCAATAGAAGCAAGTGTGTCATATATGATCTTTCTTACATCTGCATTATCAATTTTTTCAAGAGATGTCTTTTCCTGTTCCATTTATTTCTTCTCCTCTTTTGGAAGGTAACGTTCCACTACTTCAATATTAGCTTTTGCTGCATGAATAATAGAAGCATTAGCATTAAATACTTCATTCAGAATTGTACGAAGTCTAGCAACAATAAAGTTATTTTCATCTGTCGTATCACACTGACTAGCGAGATCTCTCACTAACGCAGTATATTTAAGAAGGAGAACACGCATGTCTTCTGCTTTACGATGTGCTTCATCATCTTCATACCACTTGTCCAACTTGTCATCATAGAAAGCAATAATATCTTTCTTGCGCTTATCCATATATGCGACAAGCTCCTTCTCTCCCTTAATAGCTGCTTCCCCTGCTTTATGAAATTCATCATAGTCAACAGGAATATTGTACGTTTTATCAATATTCAGTTTAGAAGCTGGGTGTCTTGCATACCAAGTAAGATTATCTCTAGCCATTTCCAGAGGAGACAATGTGTTCATATCTACTTCCTCATCCATATCTGGAGACACAACTCTGGCTCTTTCGAGGAATGGATCAATAGATGCAATCCGTGCGTACTCAACACCATTTTCTTTTATGACACTGACTGCCTGATCCAGACAAAACATAACTCCATCTTCCGTCATGTGACATACACATTCTTTAGACATAATTTGTACTTCCTTTCTTACAAACAAAGAGAAATAAAAGTGTTCTCTTCTCCATAGCGTGCCGCAATTAAAAAATCAGTGGCAATCGTACCAATTTTTACCAATAATACCTTCTGTATCTAACTGCACTCTAAAGTTGTAATGTGCCTGTGTGTCTCGCATTGCAGCCTGTGCTTCTTCAACAACAATCTTTGCAACATCAAGATCTCTGCATGCTATCTGCTGTTCATCGTGAACCCATGCCATCAATGCAAAATCTCCATCCCACCCATGCTTTAATCCTCTAGCAAGCAGTCTCTCTTCTGTCCGTACAATCCAGTACTTACAGACAAGCGCACCTGCACTCTGTAACAAAAGATTCAAAGCAGAATGAATAGAACGTACATGCAACTTTCTTCCATCCAATCCTTTGAGCCAGTGTCTTTTCCATTTCAAAATGCCCCCGCGGAAATCTGTTTCCACAAGAGCATCTTTTACAGCCTTACGTAAAGAACGAATAGCAGGTACTTTCTTCAAGAATCTAGCCTTAACTGCTTTCCCTGCTTTTTCATCTCCACCAATAAGACCACCCATCTTTTTATCCCCTGCACCATAGAGAAAGGCATAGATAAATCGCTTCGCTTCATCACGAGTAGCAAGACCTGCTGCCTTCTGGTTCAGTGTATGGATATCACCATTTACAACAACATCTGCATATTCTCCCCCATCATAAGGTGCAAGAAAATGTGCAAGACAACGAAGTTCAAGACCACAAGCATCTATCCCTGCCTGATACCATCCTTCTGGAACGCCAAACAAACTTCTACATTCTTTCCCATAAGGACTAGCATTGTGAGGAACTTGTGTGACATTAGGATTTGCGTGTGTCGCTCTTCCACTAACTGCTCCACAAGGATTCACTCTGCCATGCATACAGCCATCATTCTTCACTAGTTTAAGCCATGCCTGTGCCCCATCTGAAAGCTGTCCAAGTCTCTTCACAATCATCAAGTATTCCTCAATAATCGGAGACAAGGTTCTTACTTCCTCTGGAGCATCTGGATCCGTAGACATGAAGTGAAATGTGTCTTCATCCACTTTCAGTCTGTCTTCCTCATACAGGTCTGGATTGTCTGGAGAATAATGATAGTGTTCAGTCACTAACCATTCAATCTGCTGTCTGCTCTTAGGATTAAAATCTTTGTAGCGTTGCACTGGAACGCCAGCCTTATATCCTAATCTTTTGTTGTCCCTCTTAGGAACGAAAACTTTGTCTGGAATACGAGGTGCCAGTTTCATCAACTCTGTTGCTAAGACACACTGCCTTTTCCGTAGTACCTTTTCTAGCTCTTCTGCTGCTTCTGTATTAAACGGAAACCCATTCTGCTCCTGCTTAAACATTAGCCATTGTGCTGCGTGTTCAAGTTTGATAGCCTTTTCAGAATAGGGGTGTCTTGTCAAGAAATCATAGAGCTTCTGGGTTACAACTACGTCCTGCCTGTTATACATCAGCATGTCTTCGCTGTAAGTAGCCCATGCATCTTCTGTCTCTTCCGCATACGTTCCTTTCAGCTCCCCCAGACGATACCCCCATGCTTTCAGAGACTGTGAGCCAATAAGTTTACCAGACAATCGTCCCTTTTTGAACAAATCATAATCATAGTCTTTAATGTTTCCATAGATCAGACGTGCCATAACTAGGGTATCTCTCACATATTGTCGTTGCTCCCTAGACACATGAAAGATTTCTGGATAGAGCTTTTCAAGACAAGGGATATCAAAATCAATGATGTTATGTCCGCAGATGGTTTCTCCATTATCCAGTGCAGCCTGCAGCATATGAACGCCCACTTCGATGTTTGTAGGAGAGAAGCTATGCATTGTTTCTCCATCAAAGATCGCTATGCAGTGAACCTTTGTAGATTCTTCTAGCAAGCCGTTACTTTCAATATCAAAAGTCAACATTTTCTTCTTCTCCTTCCTCATCAATATAATCACTGAGTTTGTCTACCGCCTGTAAGGTATCATGCTCTTTGTCATAGAATAAATAACCACCAATGCCTGTCTCTCCAGTCCATCGACATTTCAAGACACGCACTCTTACCAAGTTCTTTTTCTTTCCTTCTGCCTGTTGATTTCTTTCAAGACCAAGCACCGTATCAGCGAGCTGTCCAATAGCACCAGAACCACGAAGCTGGGAAAGTGAGACACACCCACCTTCTTCAAACGCTATGCTTCCTACAGCATTGTTACGTCTAAGATGTGAGATGATAATAAGACCAACACCAGTTTCTTCTGCCAGAGAGCGTAGCTGTGTCATCAGAATATCAATCATCTTGCGTTCGTTGTCTCCCTCTAATCCAGAGATTGCGATGGAAATATGGTCAAGAACGATGAAATCACACTCTTCACTCACTGCCATATATCTTATTTTATCCATCAGATTGTCTCCATCCAGAGATCCAAAATGCTCATACAAGACATAACGTCCAGTACCTAAAGTTTCGTCAAAGGCTTTTCTGTACTCTTCATCAGAGACTGCATGCCTATTAAGGTACAGTCGTTTCCCTACATGCAGAGACATCAACCCTGTAGCAGTACGTTTAGGATTCTCTTCCAACATCAGCATACCAATCTTTAGCTTCTTTACTACACCAAAGTCATATGCAATCTGTCTTACAAATGTTGTCTTACCCACACCTGTTCCAGCCGTCAAGACACAAAGCTCTCCCTTACGAAGCCCCATAATCATCTTATTCAATGCCAGGTTCTCCCAAGGCAGATTGTATCCATCATTCTTTACATCTTCTGAAACAGCATCCCATAGATCTTTGCCATTCACAATGCCATCTGGGGTATATTCTTTTGCGTTCCAGATTGCATCAATGACAACTTCGGGATGGCCATTTTGCAAACATTCATTCGGGTCTTTGTAGGGAAGAGTGCCAATATACAGCTTTCCCGGTTTTAACAGCCCCTCAATATCTTTGATCCCTTTTCGTCCTGCTTCATCCATGTCGAAAAAGACAATTACTTTATCAAAGGAATTAAGCCATTCAGACTGTGCCTTGAATACTTTCTTTGCACTGCCAGCCCCAGCAGGTATGGAGACACAAGGGTATTTGTTGTCATTGATCTGAGAAACAGTCAAGCAATCAATTTCCCCTTCTGTCACTACTAACATCTTGCGGTGCCCATTTGCCCATAAGTTCTGCCCAAAGAAACGATTAGAGAACTTTGAACCTTTTGTCTCAAACCTTTTGTCTTTGTACCTAACCTTCTGTCCAATGAGTACCCCATGGTCATCATAATAGCAAGCCACCTGTGCAGGTTCATCATGAATAACTGTCTTGAAATATCCGTATTTTTCGCATGTATCTTTTCTAATTCCTATGGCTCTTAGAGTGTCTGCTACCATATCGGTAAGAGGAATACAGCCTTTACACCCATGTCTATGTTCTGTCTTGTCTTCCATTTCTTCTGCATCTCCTTCATAGTGATATGTATCGCAGGAAAAGCAGTAAGTGTGCCCATCGGAATAAAGACACAATGCATCATGCGAACCACAATCAGCGCAGGGTAAATGCGCTTGTACTAGCGTACTCTGCATAATTCACTGAAATATATTCTCCTTTAACCCTTGCAACATCAGCATCACAGAAATCAGTTTTGAAGCATCCAAGCAAATCATTCACGGCTTTTTTCTGTACATCCGTTTCTTCTCCACCAGTAGGAACATCCACAAACACAATGATAGACGTTTCTTGAGGATCAACATACAGACCACCAACTGCCATCTGTTCTCTGCCCTGTTCAACATGCCCATCACGATGAATCACGTAGTGGTAGTCTACATCAAAATCACCTCTACGGCGTGCATCACTGTATAATGCGTCTCCATCTTTGTTTTGAAGATCAATATCAGCAACAATGATTAGATCCGTCATGCTCCTATTTCTAAATTTAATCTTTTTCACGTTTTTTCACCTCTTACATAAATATCTTTTTCACTCATCCCTTTCTTCGGCTCAGACAACCAGTCTAAAGGTATATACTTATCTGCATATACAAACCCATGTTTTTTGCACCAGTCTCCGTAAGATGTCTTGCTTCCTTTACGAATCTTTGTCCGTGAATTGGAAAAGACAAACCTAATATCCAGATCTGGATGTTGCTTCTGAATTAGAAGGTGCTTCTGTCTATCAGCAACAGAAAACAATCCCTTTGTCTCTACAATAATTCCATTACCTAAGACAAAATCAGGGGTGTAATGATGAAGAACAGGTGCAGAAGTATAGTCTACCCTATGTTTTTCATAGGAATACTCTGCTCCTGCATTGTTCAATTCATCAATCACTCTTTCTTCTAGCCCAGACCGATAAGATTCATTGACCTTTCTACTCCACCCTCCATGTCGGCTAAAGTAAGGCAATATTAGAAATCTCCCTCTTCATCAAATGGAGATCCATCATCTTCTACATCTGGCTTAGTAGTCGTGGTGTCTTTATCGTATTCACCTTCAACTGTAGAATCATATCCTTCTTCGTTCGTACTAAAACCAAGGGACGCTGCATCATTACCGCCGTATGGGATGTATTTAATAACCTGTACACCACGAAGATAGCATGCCAGCCCATTGTTATTGTTAGACATCCAGTATGGAGACAGCGAGAAGGCAACACGAATGATGGAACCATTCCCAAGATTAGATGCTTTAATCGGATGACCTTTCGCATCAACAACTGGAATAGTACGGGTCATCTCTTCCCCAGCTTTTGTCTTGTAAGTCTTTTTCGCCTTGAATTTGAAAGTGATCGTGCCATCATTCAGGGTATGCATACCAAGAGAGGGTTCAGAACTCCACTTCTTACCTGGCTTCAGTTCATAGGATTCTTTAGCCTTTTCAAACTCCTGTTCCATATATTCCTTAAATTCTTTGGTAGTCTTTTCATCAAAAGTAATCTGAATAGAATAACCAAGTTCCTGTCCTTCATACGTTTCTACTTTACGAAGGAAAGCATAGCGTGCTTCACCTTTCGGGGTAACACCATTTACAAACTGTCTTTTTACGTTAGCCATAATTTTTTCTCCTTAGTCAAATTTGTTTACAACTGTATTATCAGAAATTTTAACAAGCACACCCATTGCAACCGCTTCACCTGCATAAATTCTACGAAGCTCTGGGGAAGTATTTGTGCAGAAGACCCCCAGCTGTGCTGCCCCTACCACGGATGTAGGAGAGACAATCAGCAACTTCTTCTCCATCAGTCTTGCCCCATTCAGCATAAGGGCGTACCCAGCAGGAACTCTCACTCTGCCAAAATGAACGTAAGCATTTGCATCAATCGTCATTGTCTGCGTTGCTTTGAAGATAAATGCGCCGTTTACAAGTTCTACAACTACTTCTTTCCCCACTTCAAGATGAGTAATACGTGGTACTCTAGGTTTCTTTGTTACGACTTTCTTTTCTTTTGTCTCTGTCATAATCAACAACTTCTTTCTCTTCATCATGTCATAATAAAAAAAAATGATGCTTCACTCTACATGACACACTGGGATTAGAATCCCTAAAACAGAAAAGGTAGGCCTCCCTTTCCTGCTTCATCAAACGCTTGCTACACGTTATGATGGTATGAATTCGAGTAAGGCTAGCAGGCACTCTGCAATCGCAGTAACTGCCTGTAATGTGTTGGCTGGTGATTCTAATCCCCGTGTGTCATGTAGAGTTAGCTTTAGTAAGGAGCATTGCCTTTGATAATCAGACGCTCCTTTCTCCATAGCTTGCCCCAATTAAAAATGACTTTGCATTAGGGCACTGTGACAGGATTTCTGTACAGAAGGCTCTCCACTCAGGCAACTTGTGATTGTGTCTCTGTTTAAGGATCGTTTTAAGTTGTCTATAGTTAGTAGTAACCCGTGCAGTCAATTCAAGTCCAACAGGGCAGGAATAAACCAACTGCAAAAATGCAGATTCACTCTGCTCCTCTCTAAACTGCTTCTGCAATTCTTCCAGTCTCTTGATAATATACGGATCGGTATAAGGGGTGAACGCCATATCAAGCTGCATTTTAGACAGCCTGTGCATAGTGGACTGGCTAGACACAATCTGTGCAAAGTGATAACGTTCAAACTCTGTCCACATCTTAATCGTGCAAGTCAAATCAAAAGACACGATAATTCCACTAAGGAAATTATCGTGTCCTTCACTGCTTTCTCTGCTTGCTAATGAGACAGCTCGCTTCCAATCAAGATCATCAATGTAGCGATGCTGCGAATTAAAATCCAATCTTTCTTTCATCGGATAGCCACTAGCACGAATAGAATTGTGCATGTCATATACCTGTAAATTTGTGATTTTCATTTTTCTACCTCTTTCAGATGTCTTTAAGTTCAATGAGAAGCTGGGGATTGATATGAAATGGAAGTTCATCACCATTGTACACATTTTGTCCCAGACACTGTACATACGCACATGGATGAATACTCATTACATCCATATTTTCGACCTGTTCTTTAATGAATTTCTTTTTAATAGCAAAGCTCAGAATAGCATCGTCTTTCTTTCCATAGACAAATGTACAAACCCACTCATCATAGGATGTAAGTCCAATTTCAAATTCATCAGGGATCACTTCAAGTAACTATTTAAGTTTCATTTGCTTTCACACTCCCCTAATTCTTTCAATTTCTGTGCATACCATTTGATTTTTCCTGCTGTCTCTGCTTTGTCTCCTTTACGCCCATATCTATAGGCGTACTTAATGATGTTACCCCAGAAGAAACCTTCAAGTTGCTCCCTATTCATCAGGTGCGTCATAATATCATAGGCTTCTGGAAT
>ERZ1031798.52-NODE-52-length-29653-cov-10.129570_pt1 | contig 29653 bp, 20 predicted proteins | sample MGYA00517882_ERZ1031798 | MGnify/ENA primary metagenome ERZ1031798 (study PRJEB33719, sample SAMN04261244) | wastewater metagenome | biome: rural village; feature: human; material: feces | host: Homo sapiens | place: El Salvador | collected 2013-01-07 ...
GTGCGCTCAGCTCATAGTATTGAGCATCAGAAATGCAAATATTGTGTCGGACGGCAAGGCTTCCGAATAAGGAGTTTTGAATTTTGAATTACAGCAGACAAGGCAAACCTAGGAGGCTATGGCGTCCCGCCGTAGCCACGCACCCACCCATAGCAGAATAACAACCACGCAGCTGTGGGATAAGCATCACCTCTTCCTCTCTTGGTTCCGCAAAGCGGGACTGACTATCATCCTCAACATCATACGGGAAGTGTCAGTCCCCCTTCGGGGAACTATATATAGGTGGAGGTATCTCATGTACCCACAGCTGCGCTGCTTCGCAGCTTGCAGTGGGTTTCTGATGGTAGGTCCCGCTCTGCGGAACCTGTAGCTCATACTCAATCAGCTTGCTGTTCGTGGGTGCGTGGCTACGGCGAGACGCCATAGCCTCCTATGTTTGTCACGTTCCCTAATAACATGTCTTCCTGTCTTCTTGTCTAAAAAAAACATGTCTTCCTGTCTAACTTAGGAGGCTATTGTGGGATGACATAGCCTCCTACGATTACCGTTTTCTTCTTACCGGTTTTTTGACAGTCCGCTTCACCTGTTTTTTCTCGTGTCCCGGCATGTCCTTCAGTATTGTCGCCTTTATGATTCTGACGTCCTCGAGGGGTCTGTCATATTCGTCGCGTTCCACGTTCTGAATCTTCTCCACCACGTCCATGCCCTCTGTCACTTCTCCGAAGACCGTGTAGGCTCCGTCCAGGTGAGGCGTTCCGCCGATGGTGCGGTAAGTCTCCTCCATTTCCTTCGTCATCGTAAGGCTGTCGCCGAAGAGCTTCTGCAGGTTCTTGCGTCCGCGCTCCAGTCCTTTGTCGTCCTGCTTTTTGCCAATGACAATATAGAACTGCGAGCTGCTCGACTCGTGCATGGGATTGACGATGTCAGGCTCGCGTGCTGCAGCCAGCGTGCCGCGCTTGTGGAAAATCTGCGGCAGGCGTATTTCGGCAGGGATGTTATAGTCGAGCGACTGTTCGCCGAGTCTTGCTCCTTTGGGTGCATTCTTGCTGGACGGGTCGCCAGCCTGAATCATAAAGTCGGGGATGACACGATGGAAGAGCAGCGAATCGTAGAAGTGGTATTCGCGGATAAGCTTCAGAAAGTTGTCGCGGTGCTGCGGTGTCTCGTTGTAGAGTTGGATGCGGATGTTGCCCATAGTCGTCTCAATCAGCACCTCCGGACGTTCTCCAGGTTTGACGATAGCGGGTGCGTGAGTGGCAGCCGACGTTGTCTTTCTTTGTTGTGCGCCAGCCGTTATTGCTACGAGCAAGAGAAGCAGCGCCATGATTCTGAGAATTTTCATAAGATAGGTATGTTGTTGGTTGTTGGTTAGTGATTGTTGATGCACCATGAGAAAGCTCGTGCCGTGCGTTCCGCCTCCTGTCCGAAGTGACCGCCGGGATTCCATTCCAGGGTGGTGTGTTCCTCGCCCAATAGCTCGCCGAGCAAGCGGTGTTCCGTGCGTACGCAGTCGCCGATGCGGCACATCCGTTGGTTGCGGCAATGCTCCTCGCGGTCTCCGAGACTGAGATATGCTGCCTGTGCGTTCAAGGCATTGGCGGCAGCATATTCCGTCCAGTGCTTTATCCACAGCGACGGCGAAGCGGCAGCCACAGCGCTGAAGAGCTTCGTCTCCCTTGCCGCCCATAGCGCGAAGAGTCCGCCAAGCGAATAGCCTCCGATGATGCACGGCAGCTGACCGTAGCGCTCCCTCATCCAAGGCAGCAGCACGTTTCCGACGTAATGCAGGGTGTCGTGGGCGTGAAGTCCCACCTTTTCGTCCCTTGCCACAGCCTCGTCGTGCCAAGGCATAAGGTCGTGTGCCCACTCCTGGCATTCGAAAGCCGCCATGACGAATCCGTGTCTGCTGTCGGCTTCGATGGTCTCCATCTCGCGCCAGATTCCCTCGTTCTTCTCCTCGTGACGTGCAGTCGGCTGGACGAGGAGAAAGGCTGGGTTGGCATGTGAAGTATGGAGCTTGCATCTCCGTTGCCCTATATTAATGATGTCTGTTGGCATATATTGTTATGTTATTGTTTAGGTGACAAGACAAAGTTAAGCATAATTATCCTAATAGAAGCACAAAAGTGGCTTACTTATTTGTTTATTTAATGATTGTATTGTTGCGTTTTCTGCAATATATTGTGTATATTTGCGGTTCGGAATAATATAAAGATACGGAATATGAAGACAGTGACTATTTTTAATGAAGATATAAGGACTAAAATCAATTCTAACAGGAATGTAGTGAGACAGAGTTTGACCAAAGCTTTGGAAGAAATGTATGATGCAGAGCATTCTGGAGTTGAATTACCTAATGCTCGTAACTTATTTAAATAAGTATGCATGATTTTCCAATCATTGACTGGAAAATTAGAAATTCGTTTATTGTGGCGATATTACAGGAGTAAAATATGTAGGTTATGGCTGCTTGCCGTACCTCCTACAATTACTTAATAAATAATAAACACTTATATATTTGATTGTTTTTTATGGAAGTATACATAATCCTTGCCCTTGTGGCAGTCTTTGCTATGCTCTTTGTCGGTTATTGGCTTGGAGGCAAGGTGAAGGCTGGGGCAGCGTCGCAGATGGTGGAGAACCTGCAAGCACAACTGGCACAGCACATTGAGAATGAGAAGCGGCTGGAGCATACCGTGCAGACACAGACGGCGCAGATGGCAAGCCTGACGTCGGAGCGCGACGTGCAGAAGGCGCACACCGAAAACTACTGCCGACAGCTTGCAGAGCAGAAAGAGAATGCAGAGAAGCTGCTCGCTGAACAGAAGGCAGAGTTTGAGAGACAGTTGTCTGAGCAGAAGGCAGCTGCTGCTGAGGCGGCACAGCTGGAGGCAAAGCATAATGAGGAGACGCTTGCCGATATGCGCAAGGCGTACGACGAGCAGCTGAAGATGCTACGTCAGATGAATAAGGAGCAGGTGGAGAGCCAGCTGCAGCTTATCAAGGACCAGATGCTCACCACTTCCGAGGAGGTGCTGAAGCGTCGTCAGGAAGAGCTTGGCGAGCGAAACAAGGAGCAGGTGTCGAAGATAATCGACCCGCTGCAGCAGAGTCTGCGTGATATGCAGGAGGCTTTCGACAAGACCAAGGAGCAGCAGAGCGAGGCTCTCACACGACTGGACGAGACCATCAAGATAAACATGCAGAAGAGTGCTGCCCTTGGCGAGACTGCCGACAGACTGACTCGCGCACTGACGGGAGAGGTGAAGGTGCAGGGCAACTTCGGTGAGCTGAAGCTGAAGCAGCTCCTCGAAGACCTGGAACTGAAGGAGGGCGAGCAGTTTGACACGCAGGCAACGCTCAAGGACAAGGCTGGAAAGGCGGTGAAGGGCGATGACGGCAAGGGAATGATACCCGACTTCATTCTGCACTTCCCGAACAACCGCCACGTGGTGGTGGACTCGAAGATGTCGCTCACCGACTACGAACGATATATGAATGCTGAGGACGGCACGCCCGGGAAGAGCGACTATCTGAAAGCACATATCGCCAGCGTCAGAGCACAGGTGAAGCGCCTTGCCCGCAAGGACTATGTCAGGTATCTGCCCGAGGGATACAACCGTCTGAACTTCGCCATAATGTACGTGCCCGTGGAGGGCGCTCTTAACCTCGCGCTCCTTAACGACAGCACGCTTTGGCGCGACGCTTACGACCAGGGAGTGATGATTCTGGGACCGCAGACCATGTATATGAATTTGCGCGTGCTGGAGATGATGTGGACGCAGGTGCGACAGCTGAAGAACCAGCAGGCGATGATGGACGCCGCCAACACCGTCATTGACCGTGTGCAGGACTTCGGCATAAGGTTTATGGACGTGGAGTCGAGCATGAACGACACCATAAAGAAAATCACCCGACTGAAGATAACCACCGCAGACAGCGGTGCAAGCATCATAACCGCGGCACGCAACCTCCTCAAGGCAGGAGCCAAGGAGAACAAGAAAAAGAAGTCGCTCGCTGATATGGACGACTCGATGTTCATAGAGACGGACGCCACTACCATGCTGCCCGAAACCAATACAGTAACAACGCCACAAGATGAATCAACCCAATAATGACCTCAATGAGCAGGCGCGTCTTGCGTGGGAGATAATAGAGACTACCAACACCAACCTCTTCCTTACCGGTAAGGCAGGAACAGGAAAGACCACCTTCCTCCGACGCCTCAAGAACGAGTCGTCGAAGCGAATCGTGGTGGTGGCGCCGACCGGCATTGCCGCCATCAACGCCGAGGGAGTGACCATCCATTCCTTCTTCCAGCTCTCCTTCGCCCCGTTCATCCCCAATGCGCAGTATAAGCTCAAGGAACAGCAATATAAGTTTTCGAGGCAGAAGATACGCGTCATCCAGTCCATTGACACGCTTGTCATAGACGAGATTTCGATGGTGCGTGCCGACCTGCTTGACGCTGTGGATGCCGTGCTTCGCCGCTTCCGCAAGAACCAGATGCCGTTCGGCGGCGTTCAGATGGTCATGATTGGCGACCTCGGACAGCTGGCTCCCGTGGCAAAGGACGACGAGTGGCAGATGCTGTCACATTATTATGATACGCCATACTTCTTCTCCTCGCTTGCGCTTCGCCAGACGCGCTATGCCATAGTGGAACTGAAGAAGGTGTATCGTCAGAGCGACGCACGCTTCCTCGAACTCCTCAACAAGGTGAGAGACAATCGTGCGGACGACGCCGTGCTGCAGGCACTCAACTCTCGCTACATACGCGGATTCGAGCCAAAGACGGAAGACGGATACATACGTCTGACCACACATAACTATCAGGCACAGAAGGAGAACGACCGTCAGATGACTTTGCTCCCCGGCGAGGAATATACGTACAATGCCGAGGTGAAAGGCAAGTTCCCTGACATGCTCTTCCCGACGGAGGAGACGCTGACGCTGAAGGAAGGTGCGCAGGTGATGTTCGTCAAGAACGACTCGTCGCAGGACAAGGCTTTCTATAACGGCATGCTCGGAACCGTGGAGCGTATTGACAACCAAGGCTTCTCGGTCCGCACACGCGACAGCGGAACCGTCATCAACGTGGGCATGGAGCAGTGGGACAATACGCGCTACGTCATTGACGAACGCACCAACGAGATAACGGAGGAGGTGGACGGCACGTTCCGTCAGTATCCTGTGAAGTTGGCTTGGGCGATTACGGTGCACAAGAGTCAGGGACTGACCTTCGACCATGCCGTCATCGACGTGCAGCGTGCCTTTACGCATGGTCAGACATACGTGGCGCTCAGCCGATGCCGCACGCTCGAAGGACTGGTGCTCAGCGCTCCGCTCCCTCACAGTGCCATCATCCGCGACGGTGCCGTGGACGAATACGCCACACACGCCATAGAGCATACGCCGACGCCGGAACAGATAGGCACGTTGCAGCGCGACTATTTTCTTTCCATCGTGAACGAACTGTACGACTTCCGTCCGCTCATGGACATCTTCGGTCGTGTGCTCGACCTGCTGTCGGGCCACTTCAAGCGCTCCTATCCCAAGCTCATCATGGAGTATAAGCTTAATGCCGACACCATACGCACGAAGCTCATGGACGTGGCAGAGAGGTTCCGCATACAGTACAGCCAGATGGTTATCCAGACGGCTGACTATCAGAATGACGAACATCTTCAAGAACGTCTCCGCAAAGGTTCTACTTACTTTGCGCGTACCATCTCCGGCGTAGAGGAACTCATTTGCAAGACCTCCGTCAAGACCGACAATCAGGAGGTGAAGAAGCGCTGGTCAGAACTCTTCCCCACGCTAAAGGAGACCGTGATGCAGAAGCGTGCGCTGCTGAAAGTGGTGAGCGACGAAGGCTTTGCCATCACCCCTTACCTGAAGCGCAGGTCAGCCGTGCTGGCAGGAAAGACCGGCGCAGAAACAAAGAAACGATAATAACATTAAGGATAACAAAAAAGAAAAAATATGATTAAAGCACTGTTTTTCGATGTGGACGGAACGCTCGTCAGCTTCAATACGCACGACGTACCAGAGTCGACCCGCGAGGCGCTGCGCCTTGCACATGAAAGCGGCGTAAAGATATTCACGGCTACGGGACGTCCCCGCCAGCTGCTCAATAACGTGGCTCCAATAGAGCATCTGATGGACGGATATATCCTTGCCACCGGTGCCATGTGTACGTACGGTGACGAGACGGTACGTGAGGATGTCATTCCGCGTGAAGAGGCAGAGACCGTCATACGCTACTGTGAGGAACACGGACTGCCAGCTGTAGTGGTGGGCACGAAGGACATACAGATTGTGAATCGCAATGATGACGTCAACCATGTGTTCTATGATATGCTGAAAGTGACGTACGACAAGTTTGACGTGCCCCTTGCAGATGTCATTGATCAGGGCATCCTTCAGATTACTCCCTTCCTCACCGAAGAGGAGGAGCGCAAGGTGTTGCCCGAACTCCCTGGATGTAACTCCGCCCGATGGTATCCCGCCTTTTGCGACATCACCTCGGCAAAGGCTGACAAGGCAAACGGCATACGTGCCATTGCCGACCGCCTCGGCATCGACATCTCGGAGACGATGGCATTCGGCGACGGAGGCAACGACGAGTCGATGCTCCGTGCGGCAGGAGTGGGTGTGGCGATGGGCAATGCCCTCGACAGCGTAAAGGCACATGCCGACTATGTGACGACGGACGTAGACAATGACGGAGTGTGGAACGCGCTTAAACATTTCGGCATAATCTGACCAAAACATCAGATAGAGGAATTATTCTTATAAGTTAACATGCATTACTCATCACCAATTCAAAAAAAATGAGTAAGTTTGCAGCAGAATACGACTAAAAGCATTAATAATGGATATTACCGAAAGATTTTTAAACTACACACAGTTCGACACACAGTCGAGTGAAGATTCAGAAACAGTACCGAGCACTTCCAAGCAGCTCATCTTCGCCAAGTATCTGAAAGAGGAGCTTGAACGCGAAGGTCTGAGTGATGTGGAGATGGACGAGCAGGGCTATATCTACGCCACGCTGAAAGCCAACGTGAAGAAGGACATCCCGACCATCGGTTTCATCGCGCATTACGACACGTCTCCTGACTGCAGCGGCGCCAACATCAAGCCACGCATCGTCAAGAACTATGACGGTGGCGACATCGTGCTCTCAGAGGGCATCGTCTCAAGCCCGGCTAAGTTCCCCGAGCTGAAGGCACACGTAGGTGAGGACATCATCGTAACCGACGGCACCACACTCCTTGGCGCTGACGACAAGGCTGGCGTAGCGGAGATTGTACAGGCAATGTGCTGGCTGCGCGACCATGACGAGGTGAAGCACGGCGACATCCGCGTGGCTTTCAATCCTGACGAGGAAATCGGTATGGGCGCTCACCACTTCGACGTGGAGAAGTTCGGCTGCCAGTGGGCTTACACCATGGACGGCGGCGACCTCGGCGAGCTGGAGTATGAGAACTTTAATGCTGCAGGAGCCAAGGTACACTTTAAGGGCGTAAGCGTACATACAGGATATGCCAAGGGCAAGATGGTGAACGCATCGCGCCTCGCACTGGAGTTTGCCAACATGATACCGGCTGCAGAGACACCAGAGGAGACCGAAGGCTATGAGGGCTTCTATCATCTCCTCGGCATCACGTCATGCTGCGAGAAAGCCACTCTCTCATACATCATCCGCGACCATGACCGTCAGAAGTTTGAGGACCGCAAGGACTTCATCGAGGACTGCGTGAAGAAGATGAACGAGAAGTGGGGTGAGGGCACGGTAAGCGTGGACCTCAAGGACCAGTATTATAACATGAAGGAGAAGATTGATCCCAACATGCACGTCATCGACATCGTGCTGAAGGCGATGCAGGAGAACGGTGTAGCGCCGAAGGTGATGCCCATCCGTGGCGGTACGGACGGAGCACAGCTCTCATTCAAGGGTCTGCCATGCCCGAACATCTTCGCCGGCGGCTGCAACTTCCACGGACCTCACGAGTTTGTCAGCGTGCAGGCAATGGAGAAAGCCATGCAGGTGGTAATAAAGATATGTGAGATTACGGCTCACTTTAACGACTAAATACTTAAAGCATACAAAGAAGAGGGTATGCAAATATGCATCACGCCCTGTAATGACAAAAAGCATTCATACAGAAAGCTTTTGTCATTACAGGGCGTTTTGATTATAATAATCCCTTGAATCTTAATAATTATTAAAACACTGAATGTAGTCTTATATTATCATATATTTATTTGCTTTATATAAAAATAAAACATTAATTTTGCATTGATTACTTTCGCTGAAAGCTCTAAAGGCAGGATGGGAGGTATGACATTTATATACATAAAGGCGTAACTGTACGCTTTGGTTTTGACGGTAGAAGAACTTCGCAAACTCATCGACAAGTCAAGAACAAAGCAACGGGAACGCCTCATGGGGTGTATTATTATATAGCCCTTATTGGCTCATTGTGTCTTTTTCATAGTGGGTCAAGAGGGATTATTATATACATCTACGTGGGGCTTTCAGCGTTGCTCGTTTCGACTTGTCGGGCAATGCGAAGGCCTTTCTATCGTGGAACGAGCAGCAGGACTGGCTCCACGTTTTTTATTTATATAAATCCAGAACTACTAAAATTTTTAAACGCATACTATGGGAGCCTTTATGCAAAGATTTTACACGTATGAAAAGAAATCTAAAGAGGAAATGGCTACTACTGCTCTTTGTAGTAACTGGAGTATTTGGACTTACTGCTTGTAGTGACGACTATGAGCCGTGGGAAATGTTGACAGCTGAACTGACGAGTACACTTCCGGAACAACCAAATCTTGTTCCTTGGGATGGCGGCACATTTACCATCAACGTAAAAACTAACGGGGCATGGGATATGGTGGTTCCAGATTGGATGAGTGTTGACCAAAAAGAAGGTCATGGTGATGCTGTAGTCAATGCTACAATTATGAGGAACCAAATTGCAAAAGAAATTTTTAACAGTAAGGTCATTGTTAATTTTATTGGAGTTGAGCAAAACAATGTTGTTGGCAAAACAACTAAGACGATTCCTTTTGGGCAAGAAGGTGTTGAAAAAGCTTTTAAGATAACAGATTGTAATGCAAAACTTACAAAAGAATACAAACGGAGAGAAGAAACGGATGGTTCGTCTTATAACTATTATCAATGTGGTTATAAAATCACATATAATATAGAAAATCCTTTAACGGACAAAGAACTTGATGATATTATAACGGGTGTGTATTTATATCTGTATATAGATACACCTGGTTATCCAAGCAATTTTCATGATACTTATTATCTAAGTAAAACTGATTTGGCAAATGGTAAACACGTTTTAGAAAAAAGTAATTGGCGAATGTATAGAGATAATTATGGAGATTATTTGTATTTATATGAAGTCGCTATTGCTGTTCAGACAAAATATGGTGCGAAAGTTATTTATCGTACAAGTGGCATACAAACAGAAAAGAAATAAAAATAATGAGACATTTATACATACTTACAGCATTGCTTTTAGGGTTTATAAATCCTGCTGCTGCACAAGAGAATAAATATGGTATTGACGGCAAGCATCGCGGACTGGACTTCAGTATCAACGCTGGATACAACGCTGGTGTAGGAGATATGAAGGGATCATCTTTTTTGCCTCTTGAAATTGGTGTTGGCAAGCAGTTCCATCCCAATTTATATATAGGTGTACGTTCTGGTGCATGGGTTGCTGTATCTGACAAGGCTACTGCCCAGATACCTATAATGAGCGACTTCAAGGTAATGTTCCCAAGTTCAAGTGTAGGAAAGCTCAAGCCCATTATCAATGCTCGTTTCGGATATCTGCTTAATACTGAAGGCGGTAAAGAAATAGAAGTGGAGGATGGTGAAGGTGGAACAATATCTGCAAAATCTGAATCTGTTGATATGATTGTAATGGAATTAATGCCTGGTGTGCAAATTCCAATATCTAAAACCGCTGACTTTATTCTGTCCGCTGGTTACACCCATGGCTTTGCTACCAAAGGCGGTGGTGGCGGAGGCTTCTTTAGCGTAAAGACCGCTATCAACTTCCACAAACGTGATACGAAAAGACCTCCGCGCGAAAAGGTTGAAACCCGTGATAAGGGATTGCAGTATACAATAGAAGGAGTAGCTAACAACCGTACGCAATTTGGAGGTGGTGGCAATTTGGTGTTTACCTATAAACTTAATCCACATATAAGCATTGGTGCCGGTGGCGGTTATCATGCCTTCTCGCCATATAATCAAAAAAGTGAAGGAGATGACTATATACAATATATAGAGAGAGGAGTAGAATATAAACTTTGTTATCAGAGTGATATACAAATGTATAACTTCTTTGCTCGTGGCAACTATCGTCTTACAGATCGGCGCTTTTCTCCTATGGCTACAATGGACATAGGAGTAAGAAAATACAATATAGATGAAGATTTTTATGGTTATAAAGAAAACCTTTATGAAGTGTTGGAATTTCCGAGCACTTCACTATATGTAGCGCCTGCTATTGGTGTTTCAATACGTACAACAAAGAATTCATATTTTGAATTTAAGTTAGGCTATAATATTGGTTCAAATGTGAAAGCTAAAAAGGTTGCCGACTTTGAGAATGATGTTTATGCATCCACACCTTCCAAAAACATGTCTTATGGATTCTTCTCCATTGGATTCACTCATACTTTGGGTAAACGTGGAGCACGTTTATAATAAAAAAGGATAGTTAAGAGGGTATGTCTTTTATGCTTAGACATACCCTCTTTTGGGCTTTTATCTCATTGTTGCCCCTGATTTGCAACAAAATTATAGGGATGTTGCCCCTGATTTGCAACAAAAATATAGGAGTGTTGCCGCTGATTTGCAACAAAAATATGCGGTTGTTGCCCCTGATTTCAAACAAAATCGTTATCTTTGCATTATCAAAATGTATGCTATATGTTTAAACGTAAGATAATTGATAAACTTGAAGAGTGGAAAAATGCTGATTGGCACAAGCCTTTGATTTTAAGAGGAGCAAGGCAGGTCGGCAAGACAACGATTGTAAATGAATTCGGCTCGCAGTTTGAAAACTATCTGTATTTCAATATGGAGCGGAATGAGAATGTCAGATTGTTTGAGATGGACATAAGCATTGACGATCTTATTACGATGTTGTTTGCCAGTCTGGGAAAGGTGAAGAACGAGGGTAAGACCCTGATTTTTATTGACGAGATTCAAAACTCGCCGAAGACCATCGCCTTGCTCAGATATTTTTACGAACAACGTCCAGACCTTTATGTGATTGCGGCAGGTAGTCTGCTTGAGAATCTGATAGACGTAAAAGTCAGTTTTCCGGTAGGACGTGTGCAATATCTTGCATTGCGCCCTTGCTCTTTTTATGAATTTCTTGGGGCGATAAACAAAAACGACCTTCTTGCAATTCTGAGTCAAAAGCCAGAGTTCACGGTGGCGTTTCATGAGCAGTTGATGCATCAGTTCAATCTATATACCATTATAGGAGGTATGCCTGAAGCGGTGCAGATGTATGCCGAGAAAAACGATGTGGTAGCAATAGAGGATGTGTATGAAACATTGGTGCAGGCATATAAGGACGATGCGGAGAAATATGTCGTAGGCAATAAGCTCACCGACACTGTACGTTTCATTCTTTCCTATGGTTGGGCTTTTTCTGGTGAGACCATCACATTGGGCAACTTTGCCAATTCGGGTTATAAGTCGCGCGAGGTGGGTGAGGCTTTCAGATTGTTGGAAAAAGCGATGTTGCTGGAACTTGTTTATCCCGTGTCTTCCACCCAACTGCCGATAATCCCCGAAACAAGACGAATGCCCAAACTGATATGGTTTGACACAGGACTCGTGAATTATCAGGCAGGAGTACGTAGTGAGATTATAGGTTCTACGGAAATGGTGGATGCATGGCGCGGACATATAGCCGAACAGATTACTGCGCAGGAACTGTTGGCTTTGGACGATAGGGTCGGGCAGCATCGCGTGTTTTGGGCAAAGCCTAATAATGGTGCAGAGGTTGACTTTGTCATAAGTCATGACTCACGATTGTATCCGATAGAAGTGAAGAGCGGAACAAATTCGCATTTACGCTCTCTGCAAGTGTTTATGGATAATTCAAGCATAGACATAGCAATCAGAATATGGTCGAAGCCATTCTCTGTGGACGAAATAAAGACCGTAAACGGTAAATCATTCAAATTGATAAACCTACCGTTCTATCTGATTGGGCGTATACATGACGTACTTAATGCTATAGTATAAATACATATAATGTAAGCTATAAATAAAAAACTAAGATATATGTCAGAAGTTCCTACTCTAATAAACGACCTTGCCCTGATACTTATAGTGGCGGGCGCGGTCACACTCTTATTCAAGAAACTGAAGCAACCGCTCGTGTTGGGCTATATCATGGCTGGCTTTATTGTCAGTCCGCACATGCCCTACACGATGTCCGTTGTGGACAATTCGGACATCAAGACTTGGGCGGACATCGGTGTGATGTTCTTGCTGTTCTCGCTCGGACTCGACTTCTCGTTCAAGAAGATTATAAAGATGGGCATTGCGCCTGTCATCACCACCCTGACGATAATCTTCTCCATGATGACCCTCGGCATCGTGGTCGGTCACGCATTCTCATGGAACCGCATGGACTGCATCTTCCTTGGAGGTATGCTTGCGATGAGTTCCACTACCATCATCTACAAGGCGTTCACCGACATGGGACTGCGACAACAGAAGTTCGCCCAGCCAGTGATGAGCGTGCTCATTCTGGAGGACGTCCTTGCCATCGTCATGATGGTGATGTTGTCGGCGTTGGCTTCGGGATCAAACCCTGACGGCGGCGAGATGATTGGCGCCGTGATGAAGATAGGCTTCTTCCTTGTCCTTTGGTTTGTGGTGGGCATCTTCGCTGTGCCTCTGTTTCTTCGTCTTATGCGTAAACTCATCAACAACGAGACGCTGCTTATCGTGTCGCTCGGACTTTGTTGCCTTATGGCTGTCGTGTCGACGAAGGTAGGTTTCAGCTCGGCTTTCGGAGCATTCGTCATGGGTAGCATCCTCGCCGAGACCATTGAGGCAGGCAAGATAGAGAAGCTTGTTGCTCCAGTGAAGGATCTCTTCGGAGCTGTGTTCTTCGTATCGGTGGGCATGCTTGTCGATCCGAAAATCATTGTCAGCTACGCCTTGCCGATAGCCATGCTCGTGCTGACCATCCTTGTTGGTCAGGCAGTCTTCGGCACCTTCGGTTTCCTCATTGGAGGACAGTCGCTCAAGTCTGCTATGCGAAGCGGTTTCTCAATGGCACAGATAGGTGAGTTCTCGTTCATTATCGCCTCATTGGGCTTGTCGCTGAAGGTTACTGGCGAATTTCTCTATCCAGTCGTGGTGGCAGTTTCGGTCATCACCACATTCCTAACGCCCTACATGATACGCTTCTCCGTACCTTGCTACGGTTTTCTGGAGCGTCGTCTGCCCAAGACGTGGATACGTGCCCTCAATAACGTGACGCTGTCACATCCCTCTTCTGCTCCGAAGAGCAACTGGCACAGTCTGATCTCGCAGATGGCACGCATCACCATCGTCTACTCCATCCTTTCCGTAGCTGCCATCGCCGTTATGTTCACCTTCTTCCTGCCATTCATCCGCAGCATCATGCCCGGCATGCACTGGTGGGCTAACGGCATCTGCGGACTGGTTACGGTGTCCATAATAGCCCCGTTCCTCAGAGCCATCGTGATGAAGAAGAACCATTCGGAGGAGTTTCGTGCCTTGTGGAACGAGAGCCGTTCCAACCGTCTGCCGCTCCTCGTTACTATATTGGTGAGAGTGATAATAGCCTCCGCTTTCATATTCTATATATGTAATTATCTTACCCGCTTCACCAATGCCCTGATGCTAACCATAGCCGTGGTTATTGTCCTGTTCATGATACTCTCGCGCCGCCTGAAGAAGCGCAGCATCCTTATGGAGCGTCTCTTCGTGCAGAACCTACGTTCGCGCGACATAGAGCAGCAGGTGCTCGGATTGAAGAAACCGCTTTATGAGGGTCATCTTCTTGATCGTGATATCCACATCTCCGACATCGACATCCCGGAGAACTCGAAGTGGGCAGGTATGTATCTTTCCGACCTGCGTCTGAGCAACCGCTTCGGCGTGCATATCAGCAGCATCCTGCGTGGTCATCAGCGCATAAACATTCCGGGAGGCGACAGCATCGTATTCCCTGGTGACAGACTTCAGGTGATCGGTAGCGACTCGCAGCTGTCAGCAATGCAAGCAGCTGTCGACTCAGACATCGTGCCTGACGACCCAGACATAGAGAAACGTGAGATGAAGCTGTCGCAGATAGTCATTGACCGTAATTCTCCATTCGTAGGCAAGACATTGCCCGAAAGCGGCATCCGCGACCGCTTCAACTGTATGGTGGTGGGACGAGAGGAAGGAAAAGAGAACCTCTCTATGGTGAACATCACATACCGTTTTCGTCTTGGCGACATAGTATGGATAGTGGGCGAGGAGAGTGCGCTGCAAGGACTGAAAGATGCCAATAATGGAGCTGCACAATAAGTAGTGACACGTAAGAGAATGATTGCTTTTTAAAAAAGTTGTCTTTCTCTTACGTGTTTTTTTATATTTGATTGTTATACCTATATACTCTCTAAAACTAAAATACTATTACTAACATTTATAAACTCAATGAGAAACAGCAAATTTATTTTGACGGCATTGGCTGCCATGTTTATGCAGGGCGCATACGCACAGCAGCCGTACGGTGGATGCTGGCATCCGGAAGACATCAAAAACTGGTCGCCGGAGACCGATCCTGACGCTAAGTTCAACCGCTCACGTGTGCCTCTTGCTACCCGCTTCCAGGAGCCTACGCTCATGAAAGCCAACAAGAACCAATATTATGAAGGACAGATTTGTAACGCTACAATCCTCTTCCCGACCTGCTCTATGAGCCCGTCGCAGGGTGCTTACAACTTCCTTGGCTATCAGCCCACCTATTGGCAGTATATGGACAAGCTCGTTTATTGGGCAGGTTCGGCTTCCGAGGGTATCATCATCCCGCCACCGGCAGGATCGACAGACGCTGCTCACCAAAGCGGTGTGAAGTCGTTGGGACAGATATTCTTCCCTCCGGCAGCGTTCGGTGGAACACAGACATGGGTTCGTCAGATGCTCACAAGAGAGAACGGCGTGTATATCTACGCAAAGAAGCTCTACGAGATAGCCAAGTATATGGGCTTCGACGGATGGTTTATCAATGAGGAAATCGGTGGCGGCAGCTCATCTGAATGGGTGGCTTTCATCAGAGAATTCAATAAGGTTGCCGACGCAAACGGCGACACCCAGATGGAAATCCAGTGGTATAACGCCTCTGGAACGCCTAACACCTCTATCCTCAAGTCGCACAAGAATACCTCACAGTTCCTCGAGTATGGTTCGGCTGGTGACTATCGTTCGTACGCCAAAAGCATAGGATGCACAGAGGCTGAGACATTCTCAAAGATTTATGCTGGTGTGCAGGTGGTAAACGCCGGACACACAGGCTTCCAGTATCACCTCAATGCAGCCATGCCTATTGACGGACACGTAGGTTCGCTTGACCTCTTCTGCCCTGAGGAGCGCATCTGGAAGGACAACGTAAAGTATCTGCTCGGTAAGGAAGACACTGGAGCAAAGGCTTATGCTGCCATTCAGAAGACATTCCAGAACGAATCGCAGATGTGGGTGAACAACGACGGCGACCCGTCGAAGATCGGCGACAGATGGCCTGGTATCTCAGGACGCGTTCTCGAGCGTTCGGTTGTCAACAAGATGCCGTTCACGACATCATTCTGCGTAGGTGTAGGTAAGCACCGCTTCGTGGAAGGTGTAAAGCAGGGCACACAGGACTGGTATCACTCAGGTGTGCAGAGCATCATGCCTACATGGCGTTGGTGGATTGAGAACCGTGGATCATTGAATGTAGACATCGACTGGGATGATGCTTACAACTTCGGTTCGAGCATCAAGGTGAGCGGACAACTCTCTGCCGGCGACCACCTCATGCGTCTCTACAAGACCATGATAAAGGTGACTGATGGTGGCAAGTTGCGCCTCGTCTATAAGACCAGCACAAGCGGAAGCGTAGAGGTGAAGCTCTCTACCACCAGCTCAACAACACCTGACGTCACGCTCTCTGCTCCTTCCGTATCGGAGAAGAACGGATGGACAGTAGCTGAATACGACCTCTCTTCGGTTAACGGCAAGACCATATATATGGTGGCGCTCAACTTGAAGTCGGCTTCTGCCGTATCTAACTATACATTGTCTCTCGGTCAGCTCGACGTGCTGCCCGCAGGTTATGCTCCTGCGTCTGTAGAGGTGAAGAACCTCGCAACGAAGAGCGTGCTCGGCGAGGCTAAGGGCGATGCCCGTATCACATGGGACTTCGACTATACAGCCGACTTCGACCACTTCGATATCTACAAGCAGACTGCCAACGGCACACGCACAATGATAGGTCAGACACGTGACGAGGCATTCTACGTGCCCACCTTCGAACGTGAAGGCACAGACGCTGCTATCGACTTCGTGGTTGTGCCCGTAATGAAGGATATGCGTCAGCAGGAGGGCAAGACATTGAAGATGGACTATCCGAAGGCCACTGCTCCTGTTGTTACCTTCGTAGTTGGCAAGAGCTATCTCAAGGTTGGCGAGGGAACAACACTGACCGCAAGAGCTACTGGTTCGCCCACAGCATATAAGTGGACTCTTCCTGAGGGACTGCAGCTTACTGACGGTTCGCTTACAGACAAGACCATCACCGTTAAGGCTGTGAAGGCTGGCAAGCAGCAGGTTAGCATCGACGTAACCAACGTAATCGGTACTTCTACAACGAAGAGCGAGGTTGTGGACGTAATGTCAGACTCTGAGTATGATGAGGTGTTCAATGTAGTGAAAGGCAAGAAGGTCGTTGGCTATAGCGGCTCTACCAACTCTACAGAGGTGCCTGATAAGATTATTGACGGTGTAACCAATCCTTATTCTACCAGCCAGAAGTGGTGTAATGTAAGTGCAGACAACTGGGCTGTCTTCGATTGCCTCGGTTCGTACCGCATCTACGGTTTCCGCATCTATGACGGCAACTCAGGTCCTGAGAGCGGTGTTGACCAGATTGACTCATACAAGATTATGCTTTCTGAGGACGGTCAGAACTGGACAACAGTAGTTGACGAGGAGAACCGTACCGAAGAGTCAATCAAGACTGACTATATCGCACCGTACAAGGCTCGCTACGTGAAGCTCGTTCCGCACGTTAACGGTACGCTCCGTATCTGGGAGTTTGAGGTTTACGGTAAGGAAGAGAACAATATGTCTATGACCGTAGAGCCTTCTCAGTTGCAGATGGAGGCTGGCGAGACAAAGACTATTAAGGTGAAGTACGACCTTGGTGGCGATACACGTTCGTCACAGTTTAAGTGTACTGCCAAGGCTGACGGCAACGTCACCATCGGCAATATCACAGAGGACGCCGCTTCGTCTACATTCATAGTTCCTGTAACAGCACAGCGCATGATCGGCACAGCCAATGTCACATTGCGTGTTGACAACGGTGGCAACTATAAGGAGAGCACTGTGGAAGTGATGGTCGACTCGAAGACACAGCCCAACATCCTGAAGGGTGCAAAGGCTGAGGTTCGTCATTACAAGAGCGACTATTCATACGAGGCAGAATATGACAAGTACGAGGTGGACGGACTGACCGACGGTGACAAGACCGCTGAGGCTCTTAAGATGATTGAGAATCCTTCTACTCACAAGAACGACCTCTGGACCATCTTCACTGCACCGGAAGGCAAGGCATGGAACCTTTCTAAGGTGGTGGTTAACCTGCCTAACAACAACCGTGGCACAAACGATAACGACGTTGACGGAAACGTAACTAAGGACATCAGCATCGCTGTTGGTAATGATCTCGCCAATATGCAGATTGTGAAGACATTCGAGAACCTTCAGGATATCTCTGAGGTTTCGTACATCTTCCCGAAGTATGCTGCAACCAAGTATCTCGCTGTTGTCAGCAACCTCAATGTTTACTTCTATCCCTCACTTGCTGAGGTGGAGGCTTACGAGCAGTTTGAGGATGCCATTCCGGTGAACGGTCCGCTGCAGCTGGATGGATGGAACGCTGACGTAGTGGCTGAGAAGAAGCCGGCTGCTTCAAGCACAACCATGGCTCTCGATGACCAGGGATGGGTGCTCTACACCACAGACATCCAGAAGGCTGGTGCTTTCTGCGACGCTCAGGGCAACATCACAACAAATAGCGGCATTTCTTATAGCGTAGCAACACTCGCTGGCAAGAATGCCCTTGTGATGAAGACCGTCAACAACGAGGAGGTTCTCTCACTCACTACACCTGAGAACATTGAGGAGGTTTACTTCCTTGCTATCTCAGCAAACGGTTCTTCTAAGTTTGATGTTTGCGCTGTTTACGACGACATGAGCAGAAGCGCTACGTCTACATTCTCGCCGGCTGACTGGTTCGGTTCTTACGCAAGTGGTAATGAGGCACAGTACGGTTTGAGCCGTATCATCAGATCAGCTGCGGACACTTATTCTGCAGACGATATCGACAACCGTTACAACTTCCGCACATACGAGTATACAATGTCGCTTGACCGCAGCAAGAAGACTAAGGCATTTGTTTTCACTTCAAGAAACAGAGGTGCTTATCCCACCATCCTTGCCGTAAGCAAGAAGGGATATAAGGAGCCCGCTTCAGGCATTGAGAACCTCACAACCGGCAACGGTGCGCAGACCGTAGTGGGAATTTACTCACTCGACGGCATGAAGCTCAACTCGCTCCGCAAGGGCATCAACATCATCAAGATGTCAGACGGTTCAGTTAAGAAGGTGCTTGTAAGAAAGTAAGCAATAAGGCTTAGGTTTATAAAGTTCGACATTGTTCGGACCCGATAAGACCACCCGAATGACCTGTGTATGTTACAATATATAGGTTATTCGGGTGGTCTTTTTTATGTTTAAAACAATACAGATGTTTTTTTTGTTGTTTTCTTGTTTAAATATGGCTTTTTTGCTATATTTGCAGCGTATCTTAATGATACTTTGGATTTTAAACTTATTTACTACTAACTTTATATCTTACACTATGGCAAAAACAAAGCAGATAGTAGAGTGTGTGCCTAATTTCAGCGAAGGCCGCGATATGAACATCATCCGTCAGATTACGGATGCAGTAGAGAGCGTGAAGGGTGTGAAATTGCTTGACGTCGATCCAGGCGAAGCAACCAACCGCACGGTCGTAACCTTCGTTGGCGAACCTGATGACGTGGTGGAAGCTGCATTCAGAGCTGTGGGAAAAGCCGGACAGCTTATTGACATGCGTCAGCATCATGGTGCTCATCCGCGTATCGGCGCAACAGACGTGTTGCCCATTGTGCCCGTAAGCGGAATTACCCTTGAAGAGTGTGCTGAGATTTCGCGCAAGCTCGCTAAGCGTATTGCCGACGAACTTAACATCCCGTGCTATTGCTATGAGGCTGCAGCGTTTACACCGGAGCGTCAGAACCTTGCCGTTTGTCGCAAGGGCGAGTATGAGGGCATTGCCGAGCGCATCGACGACGATGCTGAGGCTCCCGATTTCGGCAGACGTCCGTTCGACGAGCAGGTTGCACGTACCGGTTGCACCGTTGTCGGAGCACGTGACTTCCTCATTGCCGTTAACTTCAACCTTAACACCACTTCTACACGTCGTGCCAATGCCATCGCGTTCGACGTTAGAGAGAAGGGACGTCCAATGCGTGAGGGCAATCCTATCACAGGCAAGAAGCTTCTTTATGCTGACGGCACACCTATTATGAAGCCTGGTACATTGAAGTGTACGAAGGCCATAGGTTGGTATATTGACGAATACGGCATCGCTCAGGTGTCGATGAATATCACTAATATTAATGTAACTCCGCTGCACAAGGCATTCGATGAGGTTTGCCGTTGCGCACAGGAGCGTGGCATACGCGTTACGGGTACGGAGATTGTAGGTCTGGTTCCGGAGCGTACACTCCTTGAAGCAGGTCGCTACTTCCTTGCAAAGCAACAGCGTTCTGCCGGTATTCCAAAGAAGGACATCCTCGACATCGCCATCAAGTCATTGGGTCTGTCAGACCTTAAGGAGTTTAAGCCGGAAGAGAAGATTATAGAATACGTAATGGCAGCTGGTGCCGAGAAACAGAACCTGCTCGTCGACCTTACCGTTAAGGGATTCGCTGAGGAGACTTCTCGCGAGAGCCCCGCACCTGGTGGCGGTTCGGTATCGGCATATATGGGAGCTTTGGGAGCGTCGCTTGCCACGATGGTTGCCAACCTTTCCAGCCACAAGCCCGGTTGGGACGAGCAGTGGGAAGAGTTTGCCAAGGTTGCCGAGGAAGGCATGGTTCTGCAGGAGCGTCTTCTCCACCTTGTTGACGAAGACACAGAAGCATTCAACCGCATCATGGCAGCGTTCGGCATGCCTAAGAACACGCCGGAAGAGAAGGCTGCACGTACTGAAGCCATTCAGACAGCCACATTGTTTGCAACGGAAGTACCTCTCGATACCATGAAGGCATCGTACGAGGTGTTCGCTGTTTGTCGTAAGATGGTGGAGAAAGGCAACCCCAACAGCGTTTCTGACGCTGGTGTAGGTGCATTGGCTGCACGTGCCGCTGTCCTCGGAGCAGGTATGAACGTCAAGATTAACGCAGGTTCGTTGAAGGACCGCGAGAAAGCTGAGGCTTTAATAGCTGAGGCTAACGAGCTTATAGCTAAGGCCAACGCAGAAGAGGCTGAGATTACGAAGCTCGTTGATGAGAAATTATAAATAATCTAACATTTAAACAGAGGATATGTCAAAATCTCTTTGATTTTGACATATCCTCATAGAATTTTCTTTTAACCTTTTTACATTATGACATTTGCAGAAGAAATAAGACTGGGCATTCCTGATTATTTGCCGGAAATGTTGCCCTACGACAATAACATAAATCATGCGCCGAAGCGCAAAGAGATACTCACAGCCGAGGAAAGACAGCTTGCCTTGCGTAATGCGCTGCGTTATTTCCCGAAGGACCTGCATGCACAGTTGGCTCCCGAGTTTATGGAAGAGCTCGACAAGTACGGACGTATCTATATGTATCGTTATCGTCCTCATTATGATATGTATGCACGACCCATTGATGAGTATCCGCATCGCTCTGAGCAGGCTGCCGGCATCATGCTTATGATTCAGAACAACCTCGATCCCGAGGTGGCACAGCATCCTCACGAACTTATCGTCTACGGTGGCAACGGAGCCATCTTCCAGAACTGGGCACAGTATCGTCTTGTGATGAAGTATCTGAGCGAGATGACTGACGAGCAGACGCTTGTGATGTATTCTGGTCATCCGCTCGGACTCTTCCCGTCACATCCTAATGCTCCGAGAGTGGTGGTTACCAACGGTATGGTTATCCCCAACTATTCCAAGCCGGACGACTGGGAGCGCATGAATGCTCTCGGTGTCAGCCAGTACGGACAGATGACTGCCGGATCATATATGTATATCGGTCCGCAGGGCATCGTTCACGGCACCACCATTACCGTGCTCAACGCTTGCCGCAAGCAGCGTATCGAGAAGGGTGGACCGGCTGACATCCACGGAATGCTGTTCGTATCGTCAGGTCTTGGAGGTATGTCAGGCGCACAGCCCAAGGCCGGCAACATCGCCGGCGTAGTGAGCGTTGTGGCTGAGATAAATCCGTTGGCTGCAAAGAAGCGTTACGACCAGGGTTGGGTGGACGAACTCCATGACAATCTGGACGAGCTTATTCCTGCCATCAAGAAGAGCGTGGAGGAGAAGCGCACCGTATCAATGGCTTATGTAGGTAATGTGGTTGACCTTTGGGAGCGTCTCGCTGACGAGAATATTCGTGTAGACATAGGTAGTGACCAGACCTCGCTTCACAATCCGTGGGCAGGCGGTTATTATCCTGCCGACCTTACCTTAGAGGAATCGAAGGTTATGATGGCTGATAATCCTGAGGAATTCCGCAAGCACGTTCAGGCTTCTCTGCGTCGTCAGGTGGCTGCCATCAACCGTCTCTCTGCCAACGGCATGTACTTCTTCGATTATGGCAATGCCTTCCTGCTGCAGTCGCAGCGTGCCGGCGCCGACATCTGCAAGGAGAACGGCAAGTTCCGCTATCCGTCATACGTACAGGACATCATGGGACCAATGTTCTTCGATTACGGTTTCGGCCCGTTCAGATGGGTCTGCACCTCAGGCAATCCTGCCGACCTCGCCAAGACAGACGAGATTGCAGCACGCGTGATGGAGGAGATTATGCAGAACGCTCCCGATGAGATAAAGGGTCAGATGGCAGACAACATCCATTGGATTCGTGAGGCAAGCCGCAACAAGCTCGTGGTTGGTTCGCAGGCCCGCATCCTTTACGCCGACGCAGAAGGCCGCTCCAAGATTGCTTTGGCTTTCAATGAGGCCATTCGCAAGGGCGAGATCACGCGTCCGATAGTTCTTGGTCGCGACCATCACGACGTTTCAGGTACCGACTCGCCGTTCCGCGAGACCAGCAACATCTACGACGGCTCGCAGTTCTGTGCTGATATGGCTGTGCAGAATGTCATCGGCGACTCGTTCCGTGGTGCCACATGGGTGTCGCTCCACAATGGTGGCGGCGTAGGCTGGGGCGAAGTTATCAACGGCGGCTTCGGTATGGTTATTGACGGCGGTGAGGACAGCGCACGCCACATCCGTGAGATGCTGTTCTGGGACGTCAACAACGGCATTGCACGTCGTGCCTGGGCACGCAACGAAGGCTCCATCCATAGCATCGAGCGTGAGATGCTCCGCTCACACGGCCTCCAGGTTACGATGCCGAACATCGTTGATGACGACATCATCAACAAGTATGCTAACTAAAACATTAAACTACTAACAAGAAAATAAATGCCAAGATTATGAAAATACACAAGATATCAGCCGAACATCTTTCAGTTGAGCGTATAGGTGAGATAGTATACGGTGGTTACAAGATTGAGTTGAGCGAGGACGCACAGAAGCGTATCGTAGAATGCCGTGAGTATCTCGACCGTAAGATAGCAGAGAACAAGGCTCCTATTTACGGCGTTACCACCGGTTTCGGATCGCTCTGTAACGTCAGCGTCGGTTCTGACGACTTGGCACAGCTTCAGATCAATCTTATGATGTCGCATGCGTGCGGCACAGGCGACAGAGTGCCTAACGACATCGTCAAGATTATGTTGCTGCTCAAGATTCAGTCGCTGAGTTACGGCTTCTCTGGCTGTCAGGTTGTGACCGTCAACCGCCTTATCGACTTCTTTAACAACGATGTCTATCCGGTTGTCTACATGCAGGGTTCGCTTGGCGCTTCCGGCGACCTTGTGCCGCTCGCACACCTCACATTGCCTCTCGTCGGACTTGGCGAGGTGGAATACGAAGGAAAGGTTATCTCAGGAGCTGAGATGCTGAAGAAGTTCGACTGGACTCCCGTACAGCTTGCTTCAAAGGAAGGTCTTGCGCTGCTTAACGGCACACAGAACATGGGTGCATTCGCTGTTTGGGCATTGCTCCAGTCACATCGTCTGAGCGACTGGGCAGACAAGATTGCTGCCATGTCGCTGGATGCTTACTACGGACTTGCCTCTCCCTTCATCGACGCTGTTCATCAGGTTCGTCCGCACAAGGGTCAGATTGTCACAGCAGCCCGCATGAGAGAGCTGCTTGAGGGTAGCGAGATAATTCAGAAGCCCAAGTCGTACGTGCAGGATCCTTATTCGTTCAGATGCATCCCGCAGGTACACGGCACCGTTAAGGACACCATCGAGTATGTCAACTCAGTGATTGACGTAGAGGTTAATTCGGCTACTGACAATCCTACGGTATGTCCTGACGAAGACCTTGTTATCTCAGCCGGCAACTTCCACGGCGAGCCTATCGCAATGCCGATGGACTTCCTCGCAATAGCAATGTGCGAGTTGGCTAACATCTCGGAGCGTCGCACCTATAAGCTCATCAGCGGTACGCGCGACCTGCCGAGCTTCCTCGTTGCCAATCCGGGTCTTAACAGTGGCTTTATGATTCCGCAATACACCGCCGCTTCCATCGTCAGCCTTAACAAGTCATTAGCTACACCTTCTTCTGTGGACAGCATTCCTTCCAGCCAGGGCCAGGAAGACCATGTAAGTATGGGTGCCAATGCCGCCATCAAGCTTTACAAGGTGGTGCTCAATACGGAGCGTGTGCTCGCCATCGAGCTGTTCAACGCAGCCCAGGCACTCGAGTTCCGTCGTCCGTTGAAGTCGTCGCCTGCTGTGGAGGCCATCTTCGAGAGCTACAGAAAGGTGGTGCCGTTCATCGTTCACGACGAGGTGATGTATCCGCACATCGCACACTCCATTGATTTCCTGAGAAAGTAATACTGTATGAAATTGCTTGTAAAGAACATACGAACTCTTGCTGGCATCGAGCACGCTCCGAAGCTTCGTCTGCAAGGCAAGGAGATGGGCATCGTCAACACCATTGACGACGCCTGGCTCCTTGTGGAGGACGGACGCTTCGCAGCGTTCGGCGCCGTTGCTGACGGCATGCCTCCCTTGGACGACACCGTAGAAGTGGTTGACGCGGAAGGCGGAATGGTCTTGCCGTCATGGTGCGACTCGCACACTCACATCGTCTTCGCCGGAAGCCGTGAGCGGGAGTTTGTGGATAAGATAAACGGACTCAGCTATGAGGAGATAGCCCGACGTGGAGGAGGCATCCTCAATTCTGCTGACCTCCTGCACAACACTTCCGAGGACGAACTATTCCGTCAAGCCATGCAGCGCCTTGACGAAGTGATACGTAAGGGAACCGGATGCATCGAGATAAAGAGCGGCTACGGACTGAGCCTTGAGGACGAGCTGAAGATGCTCCGCGTGATAAAGCGCATGAAGGAAGCTTCTCCGGCAAAGATAATGTCTACGTTCCTTGGAGCGCACGCAGTGGCACGCGGCATGACGCAGGAACAGTACGTCCAGCTTATCATTGACGAGATGATACCGGAAGTGGGACGTCAGCGTCTTGCCGACTTCGTTGACGTGTTCTGCGACCGTGGCTTCTTCACGCCCGAAGAGACCGGACGCATTCTGGAGGCAGCCGCCGCATGGGGCATGCGTCCCAAGATTCATGCCGACGAGCTGGCATCGTCTGGTGGAGTAGTGGTAGGCGTCAAGCATGGAGCTTTGTCCGTAGACCATCTTGAGAGCATGACAGAGGAGACCATCAATACCTTGCGTGGCAGCGAAACGATGCCGACAGCCCTGCCCGGCACATCCTTCTTCCTGAACATGCCCAACGCCAGAGCCCGTCAGATTATCGACGCAGGTTTGGGCGTAGCCGTTGCCAGCGACTACAATCCAGGCTCTACGCCGTCCGGCGACATGAAGTTCGTGATGTCGTTGGCTTGCATAAAGCTGAGGCTGTTGCCCAACGAAGCCTTCAATGCTGCCACCATCAACGGCGCTTATGCCATGGGACAGAGCAAGGACTACGGCAGCATAGCCAAGGGCAAGGTGGCCAACTTCTACATCACCAAACCCATACCGTCCCTCGACTTCATCCCTTACGCCTACACCACACCTATCGTAAACAAGGTGGTGCTTGGCGGAAAATTGCAAAGTCTATAAGAGAATTTTGCTCTTACAAGTTTAGAAGTTAAAGGAGTTTGTCGCAAAACTTCTTTAACTTCTTTATTTTTTTTCTACCCTTTCCCCGAATTTTTGCGTAACTTTGCACCATTAATTCATTCATACGAATGCTATCAATGGACAGGAAAAAACATTTTGACACATTGTTCCACGCTTATTACGCGAAACTCTTCTTCTATGCCAGCGGCATTGTCGGCAACGATGGTGACGCCGAAGATGTCGTGGAAGAGGTGTTCTGTGACCTTTGGACACATATTGACACGATGGAAGTGGGTGATAGGATACAGGCGTTTCTTTATCGTGCCGTCTTCACCCGTTCTCTGAATATGCTCAAGCGTAATGCGTTGCGTCAGCAGCGTGTGGATGCTGCAAGGCAGATTGGCGATATGCGAGTGGAGCAGATCGAGTCTGCCTTTGCCAATCCTCATGAGTGCATGGAGAATGCCGAGATGCGACGCCAAATAGATGCCGCCATAAATGCCCTGCCCGAGAAGTGCCGAAGCGTCTTTCGTATGAGATACATAGAAGGCAAGAACAATGCCGAGATTGCCCAAGAGACCGGTACGTCGCCACGAACTGTGGAGGCGCATATCCATAATGCCTTGAAATTCCTGAGAAAACGCCTCTGGAGTCTGACGTTGGGTAGGCATGACATAAGAAAGAACAGTCGCTACGCTGTAAAGAGTTTGCAGGTTTACGGCTGATTCCCGATATATTTATCACATAGTTATGTTATATTTGTTACAGTTTGCATGTCTGATATTCATGCTTTTCAGTGCATTCCTTATCGCTGTTTTGCGTCTTCACGTAAGATGGATAAACAAGCGATATGAGTATTCTCGTTGGATGTTATTCTCATCCTTGACATTGTTGGCAGTACATTTTTTTCTTCAGATGTGCTTTGGATTCAGAGCCTCACGCGAAGAAGTGGGGGCCGTCATCAACATACTGGTTTATCTTCCGAGTTTCACGCTTTTCGCAATGGCGATTTACAACATAGAGGCCACCCACACCAGCCGCAGGAAGATGAACATGGTCTGTGCTGCCGTATATGCCGCCATGCTTGCCGTCTTTGGCACGGGCTACTATGTTACCGGCTCCTTGAATATGGGCGTATGGCTTTACGTGATGCTTGCCATATTCTTCGGCAACATGCTCTACTGTATATACATGATAATAATAGAGATGAACAAGCGGAAGAAGCTCCTTGAGACGATGACAGCCACCGACATGCGCCCTTTCACGCGATATGCTCATGCCAGCCTTACGCTGCTCTTTATCACAGCCGCCATCATCCCGTTTGCCATCCTTTCCACCAAGTCGCTATATATAATAGGTCCCTTCGGACTCGTAGCCACGCTCTTCTTCATCGTCAATTTTGTGGCGCTCGGCTTCAATTATGTCCCAACTGAAGAACTGTTGGATAAGGAAAGAGGCAACAATCTGACCGCCGATGCTGTCAACGCTGAAAGCGAGGAAGAGTCTGTCAAGTGTGACGCGCAGCAGTCTGCGCCTGAGACTGGCAGTGAGCAAACCTCCCAACAGCTCCCTGCCTCACGCATCGCCTTCATCCGGTCTGCCCTCGATCATTGGTGTGCCGACTTAGGCTATAAGGACTGCACAGTCAATATGCTGACATTGTCACATTTGCTCGAAATCAACAAAACCGAGCTGTCGCAATACTTCAGCCAGTGTCAGCACACCACCTTCCGAATTTGGCTTGGCGAGATACGCTTCAATGCTGCCAAGAAGATGATGATGGAAAATCCTGACTTCAGCAACGACATCATATCTTCTGAATGCGGCTTCTCTTCACGCTCTTATCTGTATAAGATATTTAAGGAAAAAGAGGGATGCACTCCTGTTGCATGGAGAGAAAAGCAGTAATGCAAATATCGTACAAAAGAGTAAATATCTGTTACAAAATAAAAATCAATTCTAGAGATTCAAAAAGCTGTTTTTATGGTTTTTTACAGCATAAAAGCCACCCTCGATGACCATTAAAAACACAAAGTGCCCTCATAGCGCCACTTTTACAGTCTAAAAGTGGCGCTATTACAACGCAATAGTAGAGGTATTGTGTGGTAATAGCGGCGCTATTACACCCTAAAAGTGCCGCTTTGACAACCCCTTTGTTTACGTATTATTTCTGCAAACCGTATAACCGGCTGTGTATTAGTGATATAGCTTCAAACGCTCAAAACTCGAGAATTTCGCACCAAAGATTTCTTTGTGCGCCGGGCTCGCAGTATTGAGCGTTAGGAATGCAAATATCAGATACGTCATAAACCGGAAAAACGTGTGTTTTGGTGTCTACTTCATAGGAAGTGGACACCTTTTTGGTACGAATTGGACAATTACACACATGAATCGGACAGTCTGTTTAAGTAAAAAAAAGTAAATTTGCCGAGTGAAAAGCTAAATCATAACTTATAATGTTAAAAGCTTAAATCATAACTTAAATAATAACTATAAATTAAAATCATCTTAAAATGAAAAGAAGAAGAGAAAAGCAACCTCCTCCATATTTGGACAGGCGGGTTGCAGGCAATTCTGTTTCTACGCGGCGTTCCATGCGAACGTCCGCGGGAAGGTTCATGCAGTTCTTCCTTTGCGTTGTGATGCTGATGGCGTTCTCTGTGCAGAAGGCATCGGCAGGAGACGATTGGAACAATTCTTGGCTGAAGCAACGGTTCAATCCAGTTAATGCAACTCTTGAACTTGATATCCGTGTATATCAAGATTGGGGAGGAAGTAACAAAGGCCATTGCGGATTCTGCGATAAAGGTTATCTCGATGTGGATGTAGCAGGTATGAAAATCAAAATTGACGGATCTGGAAACAAATGGGAGAAACTTGATGATGGTAAAATTACCGGAATCGATAAGTCGAATATTGAATGGCTGGGCAAATTGTACGATGAGAATAATAATAATAAGCCTGTATTTTATGTAAGACTTCACATTCCTTTGACGCAAAAGAAAATCAATTCCAGCGAGAGCGTAACATACACTGGTAAATGGTGGCGTGAAGGAAAATCTAGTGAGCAAACTGTTAGCCATACGGTTCCCATAAAGACAGATTATGGTTGTACGAAAACCATTATAACTGGTGGCAAATATGAAGTGGTAAACAATACTCCCGGATATAACATCTATTTTAAGAAAGACGGAAAGGCTTCCGACTTTTCCATTGACAGCTACGGTTCTTTCGTCTTATGCAACTCGGCTGGACAGGAGATAAGCGGAATAGGTTCGGTCAGTGCAAGCAATACAAGCGGTTCGTTCTTCGTTCCGACTGACAAGATGAGCCTTGACAACTTCTCAGACTATAAGGTGAAGCAGAAGTATACGCCAAGTTATAACAAACAGGTGACATACTCTACGCTCGGCGACAGCCACACGCGCCCTGCCTATCCGCAGGTGAAGGAAATCAGCGCCGACTATGATCAGGTGACGCGCAAGATAAAGGTGGACTGGAATCTCAGTGAGGCACCTACGCAGAACTTTATTGATGACGACATGGTGCTCACAATCAAGAGTAATGATCGGGCTACAAATGCTGTGGAGACAACCACACAGAATATCAAGTATATGGCTGGTAAGACAGCATACAGTTATGAGTTTGACGTACCTTTAGGCGAGAGCCTGAATTATGAATTCAGCATTAAGCGTTCGCATACTGGCAACTCTGATGTATGGAACAACGCTTTCAGCAAGCATACCTCTCTATCGGCTTCTGCAAAGCACAGCAATGTTACAGCAGGTTCTGTACATGCCGTACTGGACGAAGAAGCCAAGACTGCCACTATCACTTGGCAGACAGAGGGCGACATCTGGAGTTCGG
>ERZ1031798.54-NODE-54-length-29361-cov-12.725449_pt1 | contig 29361 bp, 13 predicted proteins | sample MGYA00517882_ERZ1031798 | MGnify/ENA primary metagenome ERZ1031798 (study PRJEB33719, sample SAMN04261244) | wastewater metagenome | biome: rural village; feature: human; material: feces | host: Homo sapiens | place: El Salvador | collected 2013-01-07 ...
TCACAGATTAAAATGAAAATAATGGTCAAAATATTTGGATATTAACATAGAAAGCCGTTTAGACAATATTTGCATAGTGGGCAGGAAAACATGTTTTTAAGCAAGAAGACATTGAGCCATTTTATTCTGCTCTTTGTCTTTTCCATCTGCCATAGAGATATCCCGAAACGCCTGCCGCGATTATTATGTAAATGGGCGAAACCCCAAATAATGCTATCAACAGACAGCAGACTATGGGTATCCAGGCGTTGCGCCATGAGATATTGGCGGTCTTTGCCATCTTAAAGCACGGAGCGGCGATGAGCGCCACTACTGCGGGACGCACTCCCTTGAAGAATTTCTCCACCCATGGATTGTCCTTGAAGTTATGGAAGAACATGGCTATGATGATGATGGCTATGATGGACGGGAGGGCTATGCCGACGGCTCCGACGATGCCTCCCCATACTCCTTTCAGCTTATATCCGATATGTGACGCCATGTCGATGGCGAAAATACCCGGCGTGGACTGCGCCACCACCATGATGTCCATAAATTCCTGCCGGTCCATCCACTTGTTGTTATCCACAAACTCGCGCTCCATGATCGGTATCATGGCATAACCGCCTCCGAGCGTGAACGCACCTATCTTGTTGCAGGTAAGGAAAAATTTGAGCAGCATATATATAATGTATGTCTCTTTATGATGTTACAAAAAAAGAAAAACGCCAGACAATAGACCTCACCGGCCTTATCTGGCGTAATTATTCTAATATAAATATTATGGTAATGTCCGATTATTATGAATAGCGCAAGATCTGACCGGGACGGAGACGCATGGTCTTCGAGATGTGGTTGAGCTTACAAATCTTGTCGATTGAAACACCGAGCTTCCTTGATATTGACGCGAGCGTCTCACCCTTCGTAACCTTGTGATACTGCACCTGATCGGTAAGACCAGACGTAGCGCGGTCGTTGGTGGCATAGTCGTTGCGCGAGTTGGATGCGTAAGAAGAGCCGTCCTTCTTTCCACGTGCTCTTGTAGCAGCTGCCGACTCGCTGTCATACGTCGAGCGGTCGAAAGCATAATAGTCGCCTGTTACGTCCTGCTCACGGAAGTCGAACATAAGAGCGGGATTGAGAGCCACGCCGCAGAGACGTGTCTCGAAGTGAAGGTGCGAACCCGTGCTTCGTCCTGTGTTACCACCGAGACCGATGACTTCACCCGCGCGAACCTCCTGGTTCTCATCTACGAGCTGCTTCGAGAGGTGTCCGTAGATGGTCTCCAGACCGTTGTTATGTCGGATGACGATATACTTACCATATCCTCCGCCCTCGTATCTTACAATTCTGACTTTTCCTGAGAATGCCGCACGGATGGTATCGCCGATATACACCTTGATGTCAAGACCCTTGTGCTGGCGTCCCCAGCGCGAACCAAAATTACTGGTTATGACGCGGCTCGTGGTGGGCATGCAGAAATGACGAAGGTCAATCTTGTAATGTTCAGGGAGTTCTGTGGCACGGTGTGCATAGCGGTTGTCCCATCCTGCGTAGAGGTCTGTCGCGGGCGACTCCGCCTCTTCTCTCGCTGCGATATTTCGCAACATAATGGTATCGACTGCTGCCATCTTACGGTCTACTGGAGCTTGGCGGGCAAGAAGATCCTGACCATGCACCGGTATGGACGCTACGGCAAGCAGCATCGATATTGTAATTTTTTTCAGCGTTTTCTTCAAATTCATTTTCTTTAGGACTCGTTTTAGATTGGAACGAGTTTATCGCTCCTTCAAAAGGTAATCGTTGAACAAAAAAGGCGTTCAACCACAAGTTTGCAACATGCACATTGCTATTTGCATTTGCGTTGCAAAGTTACGAAAAAAATCTGTCAATAAGGTAGTTTTACGTACCTCATTAACAGATTTTGTAATATCTTTAACAATTAAACTTGCTCATTTTAAACAATTTGCACTATTTAATGCATATCTTGCGCGTTTTGCCGTTATCTCGCGCAACGTAGACACCCTTCTTCAAAGAGGCGCCCAAAGGCATCTGACGACCACTGAGATCGTAAATACGGACTTGCGCAGAACCATTGTCTTCCCCTACCCCACTGATGCCTGATGCTGCATCCCATACGGCATTGGCAGCACGACTTTCACCTGTGTTATAGACAGCCTTGACGCTATACGTAACGTCTGTGTCGACTGATTGGTTATCGGTATACTTCGTTGCTGTTATTGGCGATGCGTTAAGACGCAAGCCGTCACGATAGACATTATAGCCCAGAAGCTTCAGACCTGTTCCTGCCTTGCGGTACTTTATGTCGTCCACGAAGAGAATGTACTGGTCATTCGACGTGCAGCGGAGAGCAAAATAGCGAGCTCCCTCCGGAAGGTCGGCAGAGTACTGCGTCCACTGTCCCGGAACGGTAATCGTAGAGCCTACCTTCTTGAACGAACCTATGGATTTTCCTTCCACAGAACACAGCACCTCCATCTGTTCCTGCGTGCCGTAATAGTTGTTGTTGGGGCTGCACGCCCAGAAGGTGATGGTCTGCGCTCCGTCCACCTCCGGCGAGATAAGCCAGTCGTCGTTGGCGGTATAGCGTCCGGTACTGAATGCGGCTGCCACCTGTTTGCCTGAATGCGTCGGGAAATACAACGGGCTAAGACTGACGGCAGAGGGATTGAACACCTGGAACGCCATCGGAGCCTCCACATTGTCGTACTGCACGAAGTCGCCCGAACCGTCCTGAATGCCGAGCGTGGACGCTCCGTCGATGTCCATCAATGTCCACTCACCGAAATGGCTGATTGTGAAAGGCACGTACGACTCGAAGTCTTCCAACACATCCTCAGCCTCAGCTCCATTGCTGATGCCCTCCGGCTCGCTCCAAGTAAGCGCTACCGACTGCATTCCGTCAGCAGCCTCAGCCTTGGCGTCCTTCACGAACGGACGACCGGGAAGGACTGTGACGACAACATTCTTCGACACATTGTCCGAAGCGTCCTCATCCGAATCCCACGCAATCTCAGCATGATACAGACTGGAGAGAGCAGCGTCAGAGTTGGGCGCGTCCTTCAGTTCCACGTCTGTGTTCTGCCCTGCTGCAAGTTCGTCAACGTGCGTCTTGCTGACAAGCGTCTCGCCACGATAAAGACAGACATCGAAGTCGGCAGCGTCCTTATCGCCCGTGTTGCTGATATTGGCAAACACCGTAACGTCGTCGCCTACGCTAACCTTGTCAATCATGGCGCTTACGTCGCCCATCGTAAGATTAAAGGACAGCGGGTCGTCCACGTTTATCTGGTCTACATAAAGCGGCACGATGGACGTAAGGTCTTCGGTATTGCCACCCACACCTGTAAAGATGAGCTGCACGTATTCGTACGAACGAAGGTCAGAAAGGCTGTAGCCATATTTCAGCCAGCGGCCGTCGTTGTCTTCACCGTCGAAATCGTTGGGCAGAATATCATCGAGCTGATGGCGCTTGCCGTCAGGAGTGCGCAGAGCCACACGCAGATGATGGATGGAACGCTTCATGTTCCATACATAGAACGTGAGACGCGGATTGTGCGTGTCCTTCAGCGTTATCTTCGGTCCGATAAAGTCAGAGCTGGCGCCTGTGGTAACCGTAGAGAAGGCTATGAAGCCATTGTCAAGATCGGCAGCATCGGCATATGTGCCGTACTGCATGATGTTCCATTCTGCAAGTGCACTCATCGAGCCGTACCAAGGACCACGCTGCATGCTGCGCTTTGCGAACGATTCGGCATAAGGCACAGCGTAAGGCTTGCCCACGAAAATGGTGTCCGTGGATGCGGCGATGCCCTTGCCCTGCTGCGTGCGCGGCGTAATGACATACCATGCCAGTCGCTGCTCGTCGCCCTTCATTGTCATCTGCTCCGAGAACGAAGGTTCGCTGACCGTGGTGCTCTTAAGCGAGCTGCCATCCACATTGGCGATGTTATACTTCAGCGAAGCCTTGTCTATCAAGCCTCCGTGCTTACCCTTTGATGGAGCATCCCAAGAGGCTGTCACCTGTCCGTCATCAGAGCTACTGATTCTAAGGTTCTCGACAGCACCGGGCTGGTCCAGTCCAACATACGTTGAGACGGTGACCGTCTCGCCTTTGCCTACGGCGTTCTCTGCCGTTATCTCATAGCTGACAGTTCCGTCTGCGGACGGATTGTCGGTCAACTCGCAAAGGTCGCCGGGGATGATGTTCGAGAATGTCTCCACCACCTTATTGTCCGTGAGTCGCTTCACTGTGATATGCTTCAGGTTGGCGGTCAGCGTCTCGCCACCCATATTCACCACGGGAGCCTTGAACAAAATCTCCACCTTGCGGTCCGTACTTGATCCAACCGGCTCTGCCTTTGCCTCCGTCACAGCACCCGGACACTTCACCGAACCGATGCACTTCACCTTGAGGTTGTCCAGATACAGATAACTGCCCTCGGCATACAGACTCAAGGCATGCACACCGATGTGGCAGGCACCGTCATGCTTCGGTGCGAAGACAGCCGACAGCGTGCGATAATTGACATTATCCACCTTCGTAGGAGCGAGAACCGTCTGCGTCAGGCTTGCCGCCTCCGCCTTCTGTCCGGCAGCCACAGCCACCGTCTCACAATAGCCTTCCTCCGCCTTCACGTCCATCGACACTTGATAAACCGAATCCTTGCTAAGATTAAACGCCGGCGTAACGAGCCAGTCGTCATCGTCGAGTCCTTCCTGACTGACACCGCAGATAAAGCAGTCGCCGAAGAACTGCCAAGTCTCGTCGTCTTCATTGGCATCAATGACGGTCATGGTCTTGGCAGCCACTTCGTCATTGAACGGCTGGTCATACGGTAGCTTCAGAGCCGAACCCACCTGCACCACATTGGTGCGAACCTTGTCGCCGTACTCGCCAGCCACTTTCGCAGCCACCTCATAATAATAATATCCCATCTGCAGGTCTGCCACTTCCTTGTCGTCGAAGGATGTGGCGCTGCCATCGTACACCACCTTGGCATCGGGCTGACGCGTGACGGTGTAAGTGACGAGCGACGGATCGAAATAGCCGTCATGATTGCCTCGCTGCGGAGCTGTCCACGACACGCTTACCGTCTGGGCGTCCTTCATTACAGCCTTCGGCGACACGGCATTCACCACATCGCTGCCCGCCCAGAAGTCGCAATAGGCGAACTGGCTGCGTCCCGCGCTGTTGGTAGCCACCGCTTTCATGTGGTGCATACCACGTGTGAGTGTCAGCGCAGCTTCAACACCGGCTCCCGCCTGCGACTGTCCTTCCTTAAGCAGACTGCCGTCCATCCAAAGCTTATAGCCCAGAGACGAGGCGAGATTGCCGCCGCCAGCCGTACGGTCCGGCATTGCGATGAGCGCCTTGCCTGTCAGCGACGTTCCAGTGAGCGAAGCCTTCAACGACGTTGGACGTGCCGGGGCATTGTCGTCGGCATACGAACCGGTGGTATAAATACCCGTAAACTCATATCTGTCAGGTATGGTGGTCAGCGTAGTAACAGTTCCGTCAGTGAGATTCACCTCACATATCTCCGGACTCTCATGCGTATAGTGAGGCGTCATCGCCCAAAGCATACGTCCCGAAGGATAATCGAACGTGGCACTCTGCGCATACTTCACCGTCTTGCCAGTCTGACCAATCTCGGTCAGAGCGCCAGTGGTCTTGTCCACGCTGTAGAGCATGCCGTAGATGCTGATGCCGTAAAGCCGTCCGTCCTTCGTGGCAGCCAAGGCTATAAGCTCCTGCTTAAGGTCGGCTATCTTCGAGGAGAATCCTGTGATGGTGTTAAGCGTACCGAAGAAGTAGCCGTTAGTGGTGGCACTCTCGCGGAAACATCCATACACACGGTCCGTCGTAGGGTCGTAGGCGAGGTCGGAAGCCACGCTCGTATAGGTGGCAAGATGGCGTTCCTCAATGAGTCGCCACCCTGCATCCACGTCGTACACGCGGAAACTGACCGTACCGTCATAGTCGTACGGCGAATAGTCGACCATGTAATAGCGACCGTCTACATATACGCCGCCACCGAAAGCCGACAGATTGTCGTCCAGCTTAACGCTCTTCATCTGCGTTGCATCGTTGGCAGGGAGCGAATAGATGCCGATGGGTGCCTCGCTGCCCATGTCTTCCCAACCATGTCCAAAGATCACACTGCCATATATGGTCGGCTGCGTCTGCGCGAAGGCAGAACCGCAAGCCGATGCTATGGCAAGTGTCAGAAACAAAGATTTCTTCATCATGCTTTTCTTTTTATTGACATTACTTTCTTACCGAAACCTTAAACGCGCTGCCGTCCACCATAACGACATATACGCCCGGTTCAGCCTCTACGGTGATATGAGCTTCACCGGCGAAGGTACGAATAAGACGACCGTCCACGGTGAACATCTTCACCATTCTGCCTTCTGCGCCGCTTATCTCCACACAACTCTTTCCGCCGCTTACCACAACAGCAGCTGTCGAGGCATCGTTGATGGCTGAGAGGTATGTGATGGTGGCTGTATTAGACGGTTTCGACTCGCCCTCTTCGTATGCAGCCGTCACCTGATAAGCATAGCTGTCCGACTGGCGCACGTCATCGTCGATGTAATAGCGCTGGTCGATAGGCTTGGCATTGAACTTCTGACGGTCGCGATAGACGTTATATCCCACGAACGTAAGATTCTCCTTCTCCGCACCCTTAGCGATGTACGATATATCGTCAATGAGGAGGGCGAACTTGTTGTTAGAGACGCAACGGATGGCGAAGTACTTCGCACCCTGCGGCAGTTCAACCTTATACTCGTCCCAACCCTTCACGTTGCTAACGTCGATGGTCTCGCCTATCTTCTTGAAGCTGCCGATGGTCTTGTCCGAAACAGAATAGAGCACCTCCATCTGCTCGGGCACTGCACTTGCGATGCCAGCCTTGGCGAAGAACCTTACAGTCTGCGCCTCACCGCAAAGCTCAGGCGACACAAGCCAATCGTCGTTCTGCTTCTTTGTGAAGCCGCCGTCGGGCGATGCGCAACTGAAACTTACGAGCATCTGTTCGCCGGAATGGGCTTCCCACGAGGTGAACGGAATGCCAGCCTGGAGCGAATTGAACACCTGGAATGCCATCGGCTCACCAGAATTCTCGTACTGCAACGGTCCGAACGACTCGCTGAGTGTTATCTGTATGGTATTCTGCAAGTCGCAGTCGTATGTGGTCCAGTCGCCGAAGTCGCTGATGGCAAATGCCTTGTAATCGTCGAAGGTTTCGGTGGTACGCTTCAGACCCAGACTGTTAAGGTCAGGAGCCTGCCATGACAGACCCACATTGCTTTGACGTGACGAAGCCTCAAGGCCTGAAGGTGTAGGATAATCATTCTTCTTCACACGTACGCTAACGGTGTTTGACGTATTGTTATCTTCTATCTGGTCGGCAGCGTAGTCAACAACAGCACTGAAATCCACCTTGTCATCATCCACAACCGTAACCTTACCGTTCAGACCAATGGTCTTGGCACGATCAGCAGAAAGCGGGTCGCCCGTGAAGCGACTGAACTCCTCACCGTTCTTATACACTACGATGGTGTAATCGCCGGCAGCCACCTCATTGGCTGTATTGTTGCGCACTGTGAGCTGCAGGTCAGCCATGTCGCCAGCCTCCACCTCTTCGGCAGCGGTGAGCCCAACTGCCATGATGTCGTTATCGGCGGCATCTACGATGGCAACATTGTCGTAAGCGAAGAACTCTGTAGTGGTATTGACAGCCTCGCCCTCGAAGCCGATACGCACATAACGACAGTCCTTGTAAGGAGTGAGGTCAATGCTGAAGCGCTGCCAACCCACGGCGTACTGGTCAGAAATAATCTCCTTCACCGGCACAAAGTCGGCATAATCCTTCTGCACGCTGACTGTAAGCTTGTCGCCATTGCCCGTGCAGTAAGCCCAGAAGTTGAGCGTAGGCTTCGCCATCTCGCTGATGTCCACCTTCGGCGACTCGCTGCGCACCGCCTTGCCTGTCTTGTCGGCAGAGAACGACTGCATGCCGCCGTCACCGTCCTGTGCCTGTGCTGACGCACTGCTGGTCATGGCGTAACAGTAAGCCTCTCCTACCTCGCCCTTGGTCACGTTAGTAATCCACGGTCCGCTCTTCATCGTCACGTTCTTGAACGACTCAATCATCGGCGCCTTGATGGCAGGTCCGCCGATTGCTGTGCAGGTTTTCCAGTTGCTGCGACCGCCACCCGTGCTGCTCACGGCATATACGCTGTAACCGTTGTATGCCTGACGACCTGCCTTAATTGTCAGCTGGTCATCGTACGATGTCTTGCTGCCAAGATTGATGTCGTTTGGATCGGTGCCCACTGATATATAATATGTAAGGTCGTTAGGATCTATGTAGCCTCCATGCACGCCCTCCGGCTGGTCCCAAACCACATGTATCAGACCTTCCGTTTCGGCATCCTCGTAAGCCCTGAGATTCTTCACCGCGCCCGGCTCGTCAATGCCGACGAACACCTTGGCTGTGGTCTCCAATCCTTCGTTGCCGGAAGCGTCAACTGCATGCACGGCGTAAACGCACGAACCGGAGGGCACGCTCGGATCGTTGTATGAACATTTCTGACCTGGCATTACAGATGTGAGCGTAGTGAGCGACTCGCCGTTACGCGAGATGACGATATCCATCTTGTCGGTCAGCGCCGCACCTCCCAACGTATTTGTCGGAGCCGTGAAGCAGAGCGCAGCAGTAGTGGCGCCCTTCTCGCCCGGTGTGACCACAAGGTCAGTAGGTGAATCTGGAGCTGAAGCCGACACCTCTGTAATATTAAGATTGTCCACATAAAGATGATTGCAGTCAGCGTCTGAGATGGCATGAATGCCGAAATAACGCATGCCATCCTCCGTAGCACGGAAGGTGCCGGAGAGAGTGCGGCGGCGAGGCTGATAAGTAACCTCCGTAGGTTCGATGACGATGTCGGTCATAGCCTCAGCGGTGGCGTCAGTTCCGACAGCTGCAGCCACACGCTCCGTGGGATAGTCGTTGACGGCATCGAATGAGAACTTATAAGCAGCTCCCTTCTGCATGTTTATGGGCGGCGTGATAAACCAGTCGTCAGCAGCATTAGAGCTGTTGGCGGTGTATGCAACCATATTATAGTTGCCGTCAAAACTCCATGTCGAACCGTCATCATTGGCGTCAACGATGGTGAAGTCTTCCATTGAAGCACTGGTGCTCAGACCGTTATGATAAGGCAATGAGAGACTGGAGCCAACGCTTACCTCCACGGATGTGGCAGGCTGGCTCTTGAGGTCGCCGTTCAGAGCTGTTACCTTATAGTAATACCACGTCATGTCGGTGGACTCTACGTGATCGACGTATGTAGTGGCGGCGCAGTCTGTTGTGACAATCACGGAGTCGGCAGTCTCGCCCATCTTGAAGCGCGAGATGGCATAGCGGAGGTTGTCCTTATCGAAGTAGCCTCCGTTGACGGATGCCTCCGGCGCCTTCCATGTCAGCGTCACGTCATTGCCCTTAGCCTTCACCTTCACTGAGGTAGGCGGCATAGGCACGTCATAGCCCACCCACTTGGTGTCCGTGGTCTGCTCGCTGACAGCAGCCGGACGGGCGGTGGTGGCAGGTATCTCCACTGTCACGCTGAATACGCTGTTGCCACTCTTTGCAGCAGTGAAAGGAGCGGTGACAGCGGCACCGGGCGCAGCATTGGCGTGTGCCACAGTCTCACCGTTGATACGTACAGTATAAGCAATATCGGCAGGAAGACTCTTGCCTTCGACGTCAAGCGTCGGCATCGTGAACGCCACGCTACCGCCGGAGAGCGACGTCATCGAAACGCTCAGCGAGCTGACAGGCTTGGGAAGAGTGGCGAGGTCGAGGTCCTGCTTGAGGAAGATGGTGGAGAGCTGGTCGTAGGTCTGCTCGCCTTGCCATGTGTCCTCATTGAAGCCGTAATTCACAATCTCCGTGACGTTAGCCGTAGCTGGATTCACCTTCAGGACGTGCGTAGCCCAGTCTATGTCGGAATAGGCAGCCCAATAGATGTCGCCGGTGGCATAATCGCACGTGGCACTCTGGAAGAAGGGCAGGATGCTGAATCCGGTGCTGCCCACAACAGTAGCCTTACCAGTGTATTTATCCACTGTGTAGAGTTTGCCGGTCTTAGAAATCGTATATAGTTGTCCATCGCGATTGAAGGTTAGCGCCACCATGCGCTCTGGCATCTGAGCGATGGGCTGGCAAGAATAAATCACAAAGGGATAATCGTCCTTTGTGGTGTAAGTAAGTCTTCCGAGTGTGAGATACTTGCCGGAATAGTCGGCGTCAGAAAAAATGCCATAGATGGCCTGTGTCTCAGGGTCAAAGGCAAGGTCGGAGGAGATATCCGTAAAAGCGAAACCCTGACGTTCCTCGCCGATTGTCCAGTCGGCTGTGTTGTAGCCATAAAGATGGATTGGGAACGTAATCTTCGAGTTGTCCTCGTTCTCCTCATAGTACGACGACCAGAACTTTCCCTGTGCATAAGTGGCGCCGCCATAACATTTCACATCGTTGCCGACGGGGGTGAACACTGTGGGGTTGGAAGAATTGAAAGTGTAGAAACCGGCATCGCGAGTTTCACTCTCCGACACATAAGTGTAAAACTGCAGGTTCGTAGCAGCTTTACGAGGATTGTCCGCCATCACTCCTAATGACGACGAGGTAAGAAATGCCATTGTCACAAAGGACCGGACAAGGGCAGTAAGGGGTAAATCTTTTTTCATAATGCTAAGATTTTATCTGATTAACTGAATTTTTGTTCAAATATCACTTAATAACGCAAAAGTATAAAAGATTCCGCAGAAAAACAATAAATCAGTGATATAAGTTGAATAAAGGCGTATATATACAAAATTGCCACACTTCGGCAGCATAGCTCCCATAGCGTGGCAATTACTTATCACAATTTTTCAATCTCTTCCTCTGTAAGTCCGGTATAACGCATTATCTTTGATATTGGCTCACCATCCTCAAGCATCATCTTAGCAGTTTCGGCACGACCCTCAGCACGACCCTCAGCACGACCCTCAGCAAGGCCTTTCTCACGACCCTCAGCACGGCCCTCCTCAAGACCCTCACGTCTTCCTAAGAGTGCAGCCCCTTCAAGCGTGGCATGATAGTCGCGCATCACCTTCAAACTCTCATCATATTTTTCTCGCTCGTCCTTGCTTAAGGCGGCGATGTCTGTTATCTCGGAGAGCTTCTTGAATACAGCATTGCGCGCCTGGAACGGCATTCTTTCAAAAGTACTCATGTTCTTTAAGATGTAAATCCAACGTTCAAAATCGTTTTCGCAGAAATAACCCGCTCTCTCACGAAATGGTAGCCCAGTTGATGTTGGTATCGCGCAGCTCTCTTAGGCGTCGCCATAGCATGGCATATTCCTTGGACGTGCAGGTGGGGTCAGCGTCTATTATCTTCTGTGCCTCCTGTCGGGCAAGCGCCACAAACTGTCCGTCGCGGGCGATGTCCGCAATCTTAAGATCGAAGGCGATGCCGCTCTGCTGCGTGCCTTCGAGATCGCCGGGACCGCGAAGCTTGAGGTCGGCCTCGGCAATGCGGAAGCCGTCGTTCGTGTCGCACATGATGTCTATGCGCTTGCGGGTAACGGCGGAGAGTTCGTAGCCAGTGACGAGGATGCAATAGCTCTGCTCGGCTCCTCTACCAACGCGACCGCGGAGCTGATGGAGCTGGGAAAGGCCGAAGCGTTGGGCATCAAGGATTACCATTACGGAGGCATTGGGGACATTCACACCCACCTCAATGACGGTGGTGGCAACGAGAATCTGCGTCTCACCACTCACGAACTTCTGCATTTCAGCGTCTTTCTCTGCCGACTTCATCTTGCCGTGCACCTTGCTGATGTTGAATTCAGGGAATATCTGACACAGCGAAGCATAGCCTTCCTCAAGGTTCTTCAGGTCCATCTTCTCACTCTCCGAGATTAGAGGAAAGACGATATAGACCTGACGACCGAGGTTTATCTGCTTGCGGATGCCGTTATAGAGCGACGTGAGTTGCTTGTCATACTTATGGATGGTCTGTATGGGCTTGCGTCCCGGCGGCAACTCGTCGATAACACTCACATCAAGGTCGCCATAGATGGTCATGGCAAGGGTACGAGGGATGGGGGTGGCGGTCATCACGAGGATGTGGGGAGGGTTCTCGCTCTTAGCCCAAAGGCGCGACCTCTGCTCCACTCCGAAGCGGTGTTGCTCATCAATGACAGCCACACCGAGCCGTTGGAACTTGACCGTATCCTCCAGTACGGCATGCGTGCCGACGAGAATCTGTACCTCGCCGGAGATAAGACCTTCGAGCACCTCGCGACGCTTCTTTCCTTTCACAATGCCCGTGAGAAGTTCCACACGGATGCCGAGACCGCGAAGAAACTCCGTGATGGTGGTGAAGTGTTGTTCGGCAAGAATTTCGGTGGGAGCCATGATGCACGCCTGATAACCGTTGTCGAGAGCGATGAGCATAGTCATCAGCGCCACAAGGGTCTTGCCGGAACCTACGTCGCCTTGGAGCAGACGATTCATCTGCCTGCCGGAACGCATGTCGTCACGTATCTCGTGCATCACTCGCTTCTGCGCACCGGTAAGACTGAAGGTGAGGTTCTGCGAATAAAAGTCGTTGAACAGCTTGCCTACATGCAGGAAAACATAGCCGCGATATTTGCGACGATGGTCTGAGGCATAACGCAGGATATTGAGCTGAACGTAGAACAGCTCTTCGAACTTCAGACGATCACGCGCAGCCTTCATCTGCTGCGGCGTCTTGGGATAATGTACGCAGCGCAGCGCCTCATCGCGCGAGACGAGGTGAAGCGGTTTGGTGATGAAGGTGGGGAGGGTTTCGGGGAGCGGGTCCTTCAGTTTGAGAAGCATGTTCTTGACCGTCTTCTCTATCACTCGCGACGTGATGCCCATCTTCTTCATGCGCTCCGTGGTGGAATAGTAAGGTTGCATGCCCATTTCGGAGAGCTGAAGGTCGGAGGCTCGCTCCATCTCGGGATGAGCAAACTGGAAACGTCCCTGATAGACGGTAGGCCGACCGAAGACTACGAACTCCTGCCCTACCTTATAGTTCTTATATATATATTGTGCTCCGCTGAACCATACGAGGTCGGCTACGCCAGTGCCGTCGCTGAAGTGACCGACCACTCGCTTCTTACGCGCCGACATCTCGAACTCCTCATAACTGAGCACCTTGCCCTTTATCTGCACGAAGGGCATATCGGCGGAAAGCTCACGAATGGTATAGATACGACTGCGGTCGACATACTTATAAGGAAAATTCTCGATAAGGTCACGCCATGTGGATATCCCAAGCTCCTTGCTCAGGATTTCCTTACGTTGGGGGCCCACACCGGGCAGATACATTATGTCTTGCGAGAGTATATCCATATTTAGAATTTTGAATTAGGAGTTTTGAGTTTTGAATTGTGCGCTAAGGCGCATTATGAATTATTCAGTTATGAGTTTTGAATTGAAAATTGAATAATTCAAAATCGCAGGCGAAGCCGAGAATAATTCAAAAATCAAAATTCAAAACTCAAAACTCTATATATACTGCTTGCAGATAAAATCCGCAAGGAGCAGGTCGTAGGGTGTGGTCAGCTTGATGTTCTCACGACATCCTTCCACCATCACCACCTTGTGTCCGGCAGCCTCAGCCACCGATGCGTCGTCGGTGAAAGCCTCACTGTAGGGCACGTCATAGGCTCGTTTGATGAGCTGGATGTCGAAAGTCTGCGGAGTCTGGACGGTGCGATAGTCGGAGCGCAGCACGTTATGGCCTCCGTCCTCGCCTGCCACGTAGCGCAGCGTGTCGGTGACGGGCATTACGGGCATGGCGGCTCCATGCTCACGCGCTGCCTCATAGGTGCGGGCTATGACGTCAACGGTGACGAAGGGACGCACGCCGTCATGAATGCCCACCACTCCGGTGGCGTCATCCGGAACAGCGGCTATTCCGTTCTTGCACGACTGGAAGCGGGTGTCGCCGCCGTCCACCACAGTATGCTCCACGTTGAAGTGATATTCCTTGCAGAGCTGACGCCAATAGTCTTGCTGGGCGTGAGGCAATACGAGGATGATGCCGATGGCATAGCTGTACTGACGGAAACGCTCGATGGTTCGCATCAGGACAGGCTTACCGTCAACGGGGAGGAACTGCTTAGGCAGGTCGCCGCCCATACGCAGTCCCTTTCCTCCTGCCACTATTATTATATAGTCCTTGTTCATACTACTCGAACATCATGCCTTTTCTCAGATCACTTACCACTTTCTCGCCCTTGAGGATGGAGAGGAGGGTGAAGGCATACTCGAATGCAGCAGCCGGACCCTTGCCCGTTACCACATTGCCGTCGACGGTGACAAGTTGGGCTGTGTAAGTGGCGCCCTTCAGCTCGCCTTCGAAGCCGGGATAGCAGGTGGCACGCAGACCGTCAAGCAGTCCGAGATGACCGAGAACCATCGGTCCGGCGCAGATGGCACCGAGGAGTTTGCCCTGCTTGGCATGTGCAAGAAGAGCAGTGCGCACACCTTCGTGCTCGTCAAGGTTCTTTGCACCGGGCATACCACCGGGAATCATAAGGAGGTCGGCATCAGAGAAGTCGGCTTCCTCGAAGCGGACATCAGCCTTTACATATACATTGTGGGCAGACTTTACCATATCTGATCCGTTGATGCTGACAGTAACCACGCCTACACCTCCACGGCGAAGGACATCAACGGGAGCCAATGCCTCAACATCCTCGAAGCCATCGGCAAGAAATACGTACACTTTTGTCATAATATGTTGTTCTTTAGTTTGCTTACCTGAGGACGTCTTCGGGACGGAGCGCAATACACCGAACGGATCAGCGATGCGGGCGTCTTCCTCGTCCTTTTTCTTCAGCGAATAGAATCGTGCCATAACGTCATTTTTTAATAGTTGGGCATACTTTTTAATTGTATATGCAAACTTACACATTTTTTTTGGTTCGTAAGCTTTTTAGGCTCTCAATAATTTTTTAATAAATTTAATTTGTGAGACTCCATATAAAATATTATCTTTGCATATAGAAATACTGAAAACACACAATATTAACTTTAAACAAAATAACAAAATGGAAGAAAACAAGAACCAGCAGCCCCAGGGTCTTCAGATCGAACTGAAGCCGGAAATCGGTGTAGGCGTTTACGCTAACCTCGCACTCATCACTCACTCTTCAAGCGACTTTATCCTCGACTTCACTTGCATGCTCCCCGGACTGCAGCAGCCGCAGGTACGCAGCCGCGTCGTAATGGCTCCCGAGCACGCTAAGCGTCTCCTTATGGCCCTCAACGACAACATCCAGAAGTATGAGCAGAACTTCGGTAAGATCCAGCTCCCCGAGCAGCAGCAGCCTCGCACTGCCACTCCGTTCCACACACAGGACGCTGAGGCATAAGCAAGCTGACATAAAACACGAAAGCGGATGCGACGTTCCCAAAAGAACGCCACATCCGCTTTCTTCGTTTATGGACATGAAGACAGGAAATTTAGACAAGAAGACAGGAAGACATGTTTTAGACAGGAAGACAAGAAGACATGTTTTCATGTCAAAAGAATCATGTCTACATGTCTTCATGTCCAAAAAATCATGTCTACATGTCTTCATGTCCAAATTTCATGTCTGCATGTCTAAGAACGAAGAAAGCCGTGGCTTACTCCTTGCGGAGCGCCACGGCTTTCTTATTGTCTATTGCCTTACGCCTTGCGGCGTGTCGGGCGATGATTAGAAGTTAGGAGCGTCAACATCCCACCAGAGGCGTGTACCCTGCTGGTCAGGACCACCGAGTGCGGGCAGACCTGTTGCGTTGAGGTCCTCCTTGGTCTGAGGATCGTCAGTGAACCAAGGCAGACGACGGATGATGTTCAGACCTGAGCAATACTCAGGGTTGTCACCCATTGTGAGCGAACCGTCACCATCATCAGGGTTGAGAATCGGGAAGAGGCGCGGATAACCTGTACGACGGAGGTCAACCCAAGACTCATAGCTGTAGGGGAATGAAGCGATGTACTTCTGAGTGATGATCATCTCAAGCTTCTTCTCGTTGTCGAGAGAGTTGTCCCACTTAACCGGAATCTTAGTAACACTCTTCATATCCGGAGTCTCACCTGTCGGATCTACATAAGTGTAGTCCTTAGCCTTAGTTACGTTCATGTAGTCCTCAAGCATATCCTTGTACTTGATGTCTGACATGTCGCGGTCCTCAAGGAATGCATAGCGGATGCCCTCCTCATAGAACTGCTGTGCAGAACCACCCATGTTCCAGCCACGGAGAGCGCCCTCAGCACGGAGGAAGCAAACCTCAGAAAGCTTCATGAAGTAGCACGGCGGGAAGTGTGAGTTCATGTACTGGTTGTCAAGCTTAGAAAATGAGATGTACGAGTTGGTACCAGCACTCTGACCGATGCCAGGAACAGTACCGTCACGCATACCTACGATTACAGACTCAGCAGGTGTGGTCTTAGGAGCAGAGCCCTTGTTACCGGTCTTCTCAATAGCCTCAGTGTTCTTCTTGAAGAGGTACTTAACATACGGGTGGTCAAGGCTCTCGAGCATGCTGCAGAAAGAAGCGCCAAGACGTGAGTCACCCCACTCTGAAATCTGAACAATAGGATGGTCGAAACCAAGAACAGAAGCATAGAGAGCAAACTCATGTGAGGCCTGAGAAATAACACCGTCACGAACGGCAGCCTCAGCCCATTCCTTAGCTGTCTGAGGCTCCACCTTTGCGAGGTGGATAGCCATACGAAGCTTCAGTGAGTTGGCAAACTCAATCCAAGGCTGCAAACCCTCTGCTTCATAAAGATCAGCATTCTTAAGCAACGGCAGACGGTTGATGAAGATGTTCTTCACAACCTTGGTCTTATACCACTCAGGACGCTTCTGGAAGTGCTTGAAAGCAGCTACACAAGAGTCGATGTTAGCCTTTGCGCTGTAGTAGATGGTACGGACATCGTCGTATTTAAACGGCGACTCGTCACGGTTCTTCTTGAAATCGTTGTAAGGCATCGGACCGAACATATCAGCATTCTCTATAGCGGCATAGTTATAGAGCAAGAGATAAGCTGCCTTCAGCTCAGGGATAGAGTCAAGGTCACCGTTGTTGAGGATGGGAGCGATACAGGTCTTGCAAGAAGAGAAGCCACCGCCAGGACCGCCGTTGAATCCCTTAGAGAGATGATATGTAGACTTCAACTCAGCGTTAGAGTAAGGGAAGTCCGAGTGAGGTACGCAGCTGTACTGAACGTAGTTGTCCGGACCAAGGCAGAACTGGAACTGGTATGCATGAGCCTCAGGCTTGCCACCTTCCTTACCGCCACGGATGCTGTAGATACCGGTGAGGGCTGTTCCGAGCTGTGAACGGAGACGCTTGTAAGCGTTCTGATACATTTTCTCGGTGATTTCTACATTATAATTGATGCTGTCTGCCTTACCAGTAGAGATGGTAGGAGGTGTGACAATCGTCGTTTCCTTCTGGAACTCGTCAGACGGAGTGTCGTAGTCAAGACATGACTGCAGACCGAAAGCCGAGAGGACCATGGCAGACATCAGAAATATCTTAGATGTTTTCATATTCGATTTTTTCTATTCTTATTATAGATGATGTTGTTTATTAGAAGTTGACGTTCAGAGAGAAACCGAATGAGCGTGAAGAAGGCATGTTGAATACCTCGAATGCGCTAAGACCAGTTCCTGTTGAGAGCGACACGTCCGGATCAACGGGAGCATCCTTATAGAGGAAGAAGAGGTTACGCGCGATGAACGACAGGCTCAGGTTCTTGTTTGCTCCGAAGAGGTCACGGAAGGTATAGCCGAGAGAGAGCTCACGCAGACGGAAGTTGGTTCCGCTGTAGAGGTAACGCTCGATATCCTGAGGTGCCACACCACCAACTGACTGATAGTAAGCCGAAACAGGAACTATACGACCGCTGCCGTCGTCAAGCTTGACACCGAGAACATTCTCACCATAAACTGCGTCAGCGTAAACCTTGTTAGCCTCAGCGTTGAGACGAGCGTCTGCAGAGCGCTGTGACAGACCATAACCGTCGAGGAACGACTCAGTCATAGAAAGCACCTTACCGCCGATACGTCCGTTGATAAGGAACGAGAGTGTGAAGTCCTTATATGAGAAGCTGTTGGTCCAACCCATCTGCCAGTCAGCGTTCATGTTGCCGACATACTTGCCATAGGTGTTCTCTGAGTCCATCTGTACACCACCCTGAGAGTTGAGTACATACCAGCCTTCCTTAGCTGTGCCGTTCATAACGGCAGCATCAGTGGCCTTGTAACGCTTAAGGTCAGTTACGTACATATCGCCGAACTTACCACCTTCCTTATAGAGCACCTGAACACCGCCTACATAGCTTGCGATGACGTTCTCCTTGCCAGTCTTCTCGTCGTAAGCTGTGCGGAGAATCTTGTTGCTGTTGTAAGAAACGTTGTAAGAAGTCTTCCAACGGAGGCCCTGTGCGCCGAACTTGAAGTCGTAGCCTACAGTAGCCTCAATACCCTGGTTGCGGATCTTACAGGTGTTCATCGGGATTATCTTACCTGAAGCGTTCGAACCTTCGAGGTAGAGATTAGACATCGTAGCGTTGTAGTATGTGAGGTCGAGGCTGAGTCGGTTGTTCAGGAACAATGACTCGATACCGGTCTCGAATGAAGCGGTCTTCTCAGGACGCGGGTTCTTGAAGGAAGCCCACCGTGAAGGTGTGTAAGCGCCAGTCTCGAGGTTGATGTTCTGCGAACCGTACACCTGGTTAGGAATAGAGTTACCTACCTCTGAGTAAGAAGCACGATACTTCAAGTAGTTGAACCACTCGGGGAGCTTAACCAATGAGCTGACAATGGCGTTGGCACCGAATCCGAAGTAGCCGTAGTGCTCGGGCGTACCACGATCCTTAAACTGACGGAATGAGCGATACCAGTCCTCACGGTAAGAACCGTCCACGTAGATCTTGTCCTTCCAGCCTACCTGAGCTGTGAAGACAGCACCCTTGTTCCAGTCTGAAGACTTGCTCTGCGAGAGAGCGCCAGGACCACCTGCTGATGTCGAGAAGTAGTTGACGAGTGTGCTGAGCTGCCGGCGGTCTGCAAAGTAGTATGTAGCATTGCCTGAGTCGTAAGAGTGTCCCTCGCCCTTAGTTGTGTGACCTACCCAACCGATAGCTGCAGAAACATCCCAGTCACCGAATGTCTTGTTATAGTTAAGCATGTAGTCGGTATAGATTTCAGTGGTCTTGCTGAAGCCCCACCAGTAGCGTCCGTAGTCCTCCATACCTGAAGGAAGCCATGTTGTGGCGTAACGGCGAGAGTCGTTCTCGAACTTAGTGAAGTCCATACCGATACGAGCCTGGAATGAGAGGCCGTCGTAGATATCGAGCGTACCGGTTACGTTACCGAAGAAGCGGTCTTCCTTATTCACGCCGTTGTTCTGCTTGAGCAGCCAGTACGGGTTGTTCTGACCGTTCTCCTGGTATGCCCAGTTCTGCTGCGGACCGGTGAGGTCAGCGCGATCTTCTACCCAAGAGTAATTGTTGCCGCTTGTCTTCTTGTAGTAGCCGGTCGACTCGCTGCGCCAGTTGCCGGTAGCGTTGGCGTAGTTGTTACGATAGTAGTCCATATCGATGTTGCGGGCAGCCGTATACATGTGGTATATCGGGTTCATCGCAATACCACCACCAGGGCGGTTCTTTGTCTTGGTCTGGATGTAGTTCATCGACACGTTAACGCTCAGACGATCATAGAACTTGAAGTCCTGACGGAAAGAGAGAGTGTGACGGTTGTATGTGTTCTTAGGAAGCATACCGTCAGAGTGAGAGTTACCGTAAGAGAAGTAGCTGCTCATCTTGTCAGTACCACCTGAGAGTGCGATAGAGTTGTTGGTTGTTACACCAGTGCGATAGAAGTCGTCGAGGTCGTTCTTAGCGTAGTCGCGGAGATGAACATTATTCGTCTGACCAGGGAACTTCTGTGAGCTCATAGTAATAGGCACACCGAGGTATGACTGACCGTCGGCACCAGTCATCTTATACTGGCTCATCTCAGACACCTTGGGACCCCAGCTGTAGATACCAATCTTACCCGGAGTTACAGAAGCACCGTATACGTTCTGGATGTCCGGAGTGAGGAGCGGGTTGTCGAAGGTAACGTTAGAAGAAACAGTGATTGCCATCTTGCCCTCACGTCCCTTCTTGGTGGTAATCATGAGCACACCGTTGGCAGCCTCTGAACCGTAGAGAGCAGCAGCGTTGGCACCCTTGAGGACGTTGATTGACTCGATGTCGTCAGGGTTGATCATTGAGAGAGCGTCGCCACCCTCAGAAGCACCTACTGCGAGCATTGAGCCGCCACCTACCTCACCACGTATGTTGTTGCTCATAGGCACACCGTCAACGACGATAAGCGGAGTACTCTTACCCATGATTGACTTATTACCACGGAGGAGGATCTTAGAAGCACCACCGGCACCACCGGCAGACGGAGTGATGGTCACACCTGATACCTTACCCTCGAGAGAGTTGGCAACGTTGGGGTCCTGTACGCGGTTGAGGTCAGAAGCCTTAACCTGCTGTGTAGAATATGTAAGAGAGGTTTCCTTACGCTTAATACCCATGGCGGTAACAACGACCTCCTTAAGCACTGAGCTTTCGTCAGCCATCTTAACGTCTACGTTAGTACGGCCAGCAATCTTAACCTCCTGTGCAGTATAGCCGATGTAAGAGAATACGAGTGTTGCGTTCTTGTCCTTTACGTTAATCTTGTAGTTACCGTCGATATCGGTAACTACACCGAGACCTGTGGCACCCTTTACAACTACGCTAACGCCAATGAGGGGTTCGCCAGTAGCGTCAGTAACGCAACCCTGCACCAGATTCTCATTTGCCTGAATCAAAGCGTTGGGAGCGGTTATTCCTGCAGCTGAAGCATACTGAGCCGGCACACCTGCTGCGAGCAGGGCGGCGAAAGCAGCCTTCAAGAACATCTGTCCTTTTTCGTTGGAATTGTTGTTCATTGTTTTGATTTGATTTAAAATGGAAAAGTTATAGCTGTTTTCTATAATGCGAGTCGGCGGCTCAAATAAAAAGAAATGTTTTACTGAACTACCGACTCGCCTTTTCGTTGTTGATTATTTATTCTTTCTTAGTGGTCATACATTAAAGAAGAGCCTGAGTCTGCGGCTTACTTCTTAACCACGTTTACGGCCTTGTAGAGCTTGCCGTCCTTCATTACCTGAACTACGTAGAGACCCTTACCACCAGTCACTGCCACGTTGACAGCCTCACCGGCGCCAGCGTTGAATGAGTTGGTCTGGAGGAGTGCGCCGCTTGTGCTTACGATGTTGATGGTGTAAGCACCACCCTCTGCGAAGCGGAAGTTAACGCTCTCTACGAACGGATTCGGATAAACTGAGAACTGAGCGTCGCGGTCTACACCGTTGATAGCTGTAGGCTCAGTAATCTCAATTGCGTCGTCAACCATCTTAGATGACTCGCCCCAGAAGTTGGTGAGCTGTACGCCTGCCTCGTAAGATCCCTCACGAGCGTAAGTGATGACAGCTGCCTTGTCTGTCTCAGAAGAGATACGTGCACCAGCGAGGAGCCACTTGCGGTCTGTCTTAACCTCGAGTGTACCCGGGATGCCAGGATAACCGGTGAGGTTGTTGTCAGAAGCCACCTTCTTGTAAGCAGCGCTGGCTGTGTTCTCACCGCCACTGCCGTCCATGAACACCATCTTGGCAACATACTCAGCACCTGCATGACCGTGGTTAGCGAATGTAGAGTCTGCCTTATTGTAATCCTCGAAGGTGTAGTAGCCCTGGAGACCCTCAGGCACGTTGCCGTCAGCAAATCCCTTCATGGCAGCCTTCACCTCGTCGTCAGTAAGAGGCTTGTTCCAAACCTGAACCTCATCGATTGTAGCGTTAAGGCCTGCCTTGTAAACGCCACCGCCACCGATGAAGATGTTTGCAGTGGTCCATCTGTCGATACGGCTGTCAGGATTGTCCTCACGGCGTGTTGAGTTTGCGAAGTTGTTAGGACCAGCTACGCACTTGCCGTTGAAGTAGATCTTCTGCTGGCAGTCAGCACCCTGAGTAACGCAGATGTGGTTCCATACGCCAGGATTGAGGCTGTAGCCTGTGGTCATCATCGACTCTCTCGGGCTATCGTGACCTGTCCAACCCATTGTGTTGAACGAAACCTCGTTAGCTGCGTGATCCTGACGGCACTCGTTCTGACCAGCGGGGATAGCCGGACGGACCTGTACCCAGAGGTCACCCCAGTTATTGTGAGGCCACTTGTCGGCAACAGTGTTCTTGTTGATGAGGTTTGTACCCTGCTTGTCGTGTGCATAGTTGTCCACCTTCACCCAAAGAGCGTATGAATAAGACATGCCCTGCTGGATTTCGCCAGGAATCATGAGCATGTTGGGGTCCTTCACCTGAACACCGCGCGATACCTTACCCTCGCCGTCGCGAGATGTGTAAGAGATGTTGAGAGCCTCTGAGGTCTCAGCCTTGGTCTTGTCGATGCTTACAGTGTTGACAACGGGAACAGCACCAGTCTCCTCGGGAGATACGTGGATCTTACCACGGAGTACCTGCTCTACGCCCTTTGAGTCAACGATAGTAACGTCGTATACACCAAGCTCGTCAATGGCAAGCTCGAATGACTTAACGTTCTCAGCAGTCTTAACCACCTTGCCAGTCTCAGCGTTTGTAACCTTCCAAGACTGTGCGGGATCTGCCATTGCGTCCTCCAGACCTACGGTGAATGTCTCACCCGGCTTTACAACCTGACGGTCGAGAACCACCTCGCTTGACGGAGTGTCGTATGCTATCTCCTTGTAGTCGCTCCAAGAGATGTCGCTCTTCTTGATTCCGTCCGGCGAAACGGCACGTACGCCGAAGCGGCACTCGCGACCCTCGAAACCGCTCTTGATAGGAGCGTCGATTACGTAGGCAGCCCATGATGTGGTGGCTGTGAGATACTGAGCCTCCTGATCCTTCTGCTGCATCCAAATCTCGTAGTACCATGTGTCAACCTCGTCGTTGTAAGTCTTCTCGCCGCCTGTCTCCTCCTTGGCTGCATAACGCATCTTGAAGTCAACGGTGCTGCCCTTACCACGAAGAACCTCCACCTCCTTAACCTCAGGAGCTACGGGAGCGAAGTTCTGGTGCGGGTTGCGGACTGCGAGCTCGCCAACGAGCATCGAGTAGTCAGCAGCTGTATTCTCGGTTGTGATACCAATGAGGGCGATGTTGTCGCCTGACTTGATGCCGAGCTTGTCGAGAGTTGTGGTGAATGTTGTCCACTCGCCGAACTTCTCAGCTGCAGGGATGTCTATTTCCTTATATGATGTAACATTGTCCTTGAGAGCAACGAAGAGCTTGGCGTGTGTGTCAAGTTCGTTATTCATTTTGTATGTTACTGAAATGTTGTATGTAGGCTCTACTGTGAGAGATGTACGATAAAGCTTTACACGTGAAAGATCTGTAGCGCCGCTCAGACGGAGGCAAGAGCCACCCCAGTAAGCGTCGTCCCATGTAAGCTCTGCGTTAACGAGACCTGATGTGGGAGCCTGCTCAGCTGCATTTACCACCCACCAACGCCATGTAGGAAGGATGTCCTGTGTGTTGAGGTTATGCCACTTGTGGTCGAATGTCACCTTACCCTCGCTGCGGAACTTCAGACCGTTACCGAGGTTGAAGCGTGATACGAACGGAACTGCCTGGATGGTAGACTTGGCTGTATTGAAGCGAGCCACACCATGGAAGTTTTTCTTCAGACTCGAGTTGGCGAGTGTTGTAGTACCGTTTACTGCAGGTACGTTAGCCGGGTTGCGGTTAGCACCAGAGAAGATAAGTTCCTGCTTCTCGAGGTATGCCTTCTGGATGGCTACGTCAGATGTACCGTAGTCGGTAGCACTCTGATGGATAAGGCCCTGTGAGTGAGCGCCCCAGAAACCGATGGATGCCTTTACGCCCTCGAGGTTACGCCAGTCGGCGTTGTAGAAGTTTGAAAGGTCGCGGCCCTGGATGTCGAAGCCCTTATAGTAGTCGTACGGGTCGCGACCCATCGACTCAGCATAAGCGGCAGAGTTCTGAAGCGTACCCTTGCCGGTGTTGTAGTTAGAGAACATCATGTCAGTAACCACATGACCTGCAGCACCGAACATGCCCTTATTGTGACTGCCAAGACCCTGGTCGAAGGTGATAGCACCGTTGTCGTTGGTACCGTCATACCAGTGGAGCTGGAATGCCCAGCCTATTTCCTCAGCCTTCTTGTGACATTCAGCGATGAATTCCTGGAATTCAGACATTGTGTCGTAGTCAGAACCGAACTCTGAGTTTACGCCAATGCCGTCAATGCCGTAGTACTTGAGCAGACGAACGAAACGGTCAACGTTCTTGAAGTTGTCATTATCGTCACGCTCTGTCAGCTTAGTGAAAATCTTTGAATAGATGTTGCCACCGTCAAGATAAACGGAAGCTGCCCAAGGAATTGAGAGCACACAGCCCACCTTTACACCGTTCTTGTGAGCAACGTCAGACAGACCTGCAGTCACGCGGAACCAAGGAGCTGTCCAGTTGCCGTGGATGTCAAGGTAAGACCACATTGAGAAGTTGTCACCCTCGAAGCAGTAGCGGGGAAGAGCCTTCCAAGAAGAGGTAGGGTCGTCCAGCGGAGTCCAGAGACAGAACTTACGCTTCGGGTCTGCCACGTTGTTGGCCTGATAAACGTTGTCGGTGATGCGCTTCAAAGGACGTACACGAGAGATATAGAACTCGTCGTCAATACGGCTTACACCAATGGGCTGATTGCCCGGTTCCCAAGTCTCCAAGTTAGCGAGAATGTCGCTGAAGTTGGTGTCCTTGATATCGAGCGGATGAGTCGGTGTACGCTGGGCATAACCCATGGCGGCACAGAGCATTGCTGACGCAAGGAGCAAATTTCTCTTATTCGTCATAAATAATACAGATAGAGGTTTTAGATAAAAAAAATAGTTAGATGATTTCTGAGTAGTTGATGGAAAGCAGAATGCGGTAAGCCATACCGGCTGCAGAGAGCCGGCTGGCGTACCTCATTCTGCATTTATATGACAAATTGTCAATAGTGATGCCTATTTTTACTTTCTTACAAGCTTCATAGTGCGAACCACCTTGCCGTCCTTCTTGACGGTGAGGATGTAAGCACCTGCATTAGCGAGGCGAACCTGCATGTTGCCGCCAGCTGCGATTGCAGCAGCCTTGCGAGCCTGAGCCTGTCCAGCCACGTTAACAATCTGAACGTCGTAATTGCCTGCCTCAGCAAACTCTACGATAACGTCCTCGCCTACTGTGTAAGCCTTCAGCTCTCCGTTGCCGAGCTGGTCGATGCCAGTGCCGCTGCCGATTGTAATGGCAGAGAATACGCGCTGGTCCTTACCGAGTGAGTTAGAAAGTGTCAGAGTTACGTTGCGAACGCCTTCCTTCTCGTAAGAGAGAACTGCCTCACCCTCTGTATCGTTACCTGACTGAGAGATGATGTCAGCCTTAGGAGCGCTCCATGTCGGAACTGTCTCCACCTGGTAAGCAGTACCAGCGATGAACGGACAGCCTGAGGTGTACTTAGGAGCAACCCATACGAACTCGCCCTGACCCTCGTCGCCTGTCGGAGTGTAAGCATGGAGACCAGCCTGAACACCCTTCTTCTGACCTACAGAAGCGAATGTGAAGTCGTCGTTGGCAGTCTTCTCGTTGTCCCAGAATGCAATCATGCCAGCAGGAACATTGTTAGAGTCGATAGTACCCATAGTGGTCTGTACCTCATCAGCAGTAAGAGCGTGATCCCAAACCTGGAGGTTGTCAACAGCACCCTTGATACCGCTACGGTATGCAGCGTCACCACCTACAGCAAGTACCTGCATATCTGTGATGTTGTAAGGATTAGCCTGGTAGCCAGGGTCTGTATTGTAGTATGTATCACCGTTAGCCTGACGGTTCCAGCCTGTAATCTCCTGCTTCTTACCATTAATATAGAGTTCGCCACGGAGAGCACCCTCTGCATTATAGTCGAATGTAAGAGCAACGTGTGCCCATGTGCCTACAGGAAGCTTGCTGTTAGCATACTTATAACGGATCTCGTTGTTGCTGGTCTTGTCAGCACCACGCCATGTGAATGAGCCGATCGAGCCATCCTGATTTACATTCACCCAAATCCAACCCCAGTCAGTCTTAGGCCATGCGTCGAGCTTGTTAGCTACAGAGAAGAGCTGTGTCTCACCCTCAGCAAGCTCGTTGATCTTCAACCAGAATGCTACAGAGAACGACTTAGCGCCTGTGAGACCGAGATCTGCACACTTGGCACCGTAACGATATTCCTGGAGGTCAACACCCTGTGAACTTGCACCGTTAGCCTCGCGAGCGGTGTACTTCATTGTCACCTGATCGCCAACCTTGATAGAGATAGGCTCCTCGCTGTCGTTAGCTGTGAGAGTGTAGATTTCAGGCAGAGCACCCACGCTATTGTCTGTAATCTGAACATATCCCGGATACTCGCGTACCTTATCAAGACCCTTTACAGTGCCGGTGAGCTTCAGTGTGTAAGAACCGATCTTCTCAAGGCCGTTCTCCACAGTAACGGTCTTGCCGTTGCCAGAGTATACTGAGTTGCCTTCCTCGTCGATGAGCTCCCATGCACCATCCTTGTGCTCAGGATCCACATAGCCCATAGTGAACTTCTCACCCGGCTTGATAGTGGTCTTGTCAATCTCGATGTCGTCGCTGAGTGTGTATGAAGTCGGAGTGTTATACTCTGTCCAAGAGATCTGCGACTCTGACTTCTGGTCGAGGGCTACGGCAGAAACACCGAGGCGAACCTTAGCAGCCTTATTTGTTACAGGGATAGAGAAGAACATACCAGCCCATGAAGTTGTTGTTCCGCAGAGAACCGGCTCCTGACCCTCTTCCTGAGCATAGAGCTTGAAGTAAGAGGTCTTTACGTCGATGTTGTAGCAAGGCTCGTCCACTGCCTTGTTGTTCTCCATGTTCCAGATGAGCTTGGCGTCCATACCGGCATAGCTGTTATAGAGCATATCGCTGCTTGTGATGACAGGAGCAGCAGGAGCAGCTGAAGTGCCACGAACGATAGAGAACTCACCGAGGAGAAGGCTCAGGTTCTTGGCGTTCTTGAAGTGGAGAGCTACGAGAGCGAGGTCCTTGCTGTCGAAGTCAGTGCCAACGACAAACTTCTTCTCAATCCACTCCTCGTCGTCTGCCTTCTGAGAAGTCTTGAGGACGTTGTATGCTGTTGCAGATGTCTCGCTGCCCTTTGCAGAGAGCAAGAGATCGATGTCTGAAGTACCACCTGCGAGCTTATACTTGAATGTGATGACGTCACCAGCCTTGAGAGCATACTCTGTCTTGAAGAGGTGGAGATACTCGTCAGCTGTAGAACCGGTAAGACGGATGGTAGAGCCACCGAAGTAAGCGTCGTCCCATGTAAAGTTAGCGTCAAGTCCGTTCTCAGGAACGTCAGTAGCCTTGTTGCCGAGCAGCTTGCTTGCAAACCACCAGCGCCATGTCGGGAGGTAGTCCTGCATACCTACGTTATACCATGAGTTGCTGTTCTGGCGCTTACCATCGAGGTTGAAGAACTTACCGTTACCGAGGTTGAAGTATGTGATGAACGGCTCCTCAGAGAGGTTCCAGCTGAGGGCTGAACGTGCTGTCATGAATGTTGACATACCGTGCCAAGCGAAGTTGTCGGCGTTGCAAGCGTGACGGTCTACGATAGACGGACAGTTAGCCGGGTTGCGGGTACCGCCGGTGAAGTAGCGCTCGATACGCTGGAGGTATGTGTTCTGCTTAACGTCGGGGTTAGAACCCTTCTCGCCACGGCTCTCCCAGAACATATTGTTGGAGTGAGCGCCCCAGAGACCGATAGAGAGACGGCGTGAGGGAAGCAGTGACCAGCTTGTGTATCTCGGCTCACCACCCTGCATGTTAACACCGCAGTAGAGGTCGAGCGGATCACGGCCCATTTCCACAGCCTTTTCCACAGACTTGTCCATAAGCCATGACTTGTTCCAGTTATAGTTGAAGAAGAGCGATGTACGGCGGTTCTCACCGTCACCGAATGTCTCCTCATTGTGCGAACCAAGACCCTGGTCGAATGAGATACCACCACCGTCGTTGGTGCCGTCATACCAGAAGTTCTCGAAGAGCGGGTCGTTCTTCTCAGCAGCCTTTACAAGGTTAGCATGGAAGTCGCGGAGATCCTCAACAACACCTTCACGGTCATAGAACTCTGAGTTGTAGCCCATACCGTTGATACCATAGTAACGGAAGAACTTAGCAGCGAGTTCTGCGTCAGCAGATCCCATAGCTGTGATCATCTTCAGCCAGTCGCCGCCAAGACCTGCGTTAGGAATGGAAGCTACACCCGAAACGCCCACACCGTTCTTGTGTGCTGCGTCAAGGAAAGCTGCAGGGATGCGTCCCAATGAAGCTGTCCAGTCTCCGTAGTGTGTTACGTACGACCACATTGAGAACACCTCTGAGTCGAAAACGCCGTTAGGAAGTGCGTTGAAAGCAGGATCGCTTACAGGAATCCAAGCGATAAGCTTCTTGTCGTTCTCAGCAGTAAGGTCGCGTACCTGTGTGGCGGCGTTACGGAAACGAACATGCGGCTTAACACGTGAGATGTAGAAATTGTCATCCTTAGACAAACGATGGTTGTTCTGCCAGTTCTGAAGTGCAAACTGGAACTTTTCACTACCGGTGTCCTTACCGGCATCGATGTAACCCTCGCGCAACTGCTGCGCGTTTGACGACATTACGCTGAGCATCAGTCCTGCTGCGAGCGTAAGGGTTTTACGAGTAAAATTCGCCATTCTTCGATTTGTTTTAAGTTATAGATATTCAGTTTGTTGAGTTTTGTCTTGCACGGCTTGATGCTCGACACATATCTCATACAAGATTATTCTATGTTATGAATATTATAGCAGAGGCTTCTCAATACACATCCAATCAATACCACTAATATTTCCTTAGTAGTTTTTAAAAAAGTTCGATGAAATATCGGTCAGCATCTTAGGTTTTTATTATTATATCGTTTTCTTTTGCAAAATTAATCAAAAAGCGTGTAACAAAAACAAACGCACGCAATAAATTTAACTTTATTAACATTATTAACATTAGCGCCACTGCGTGCCGAATTTTGAATTAGGAGTTAGGAACACCAATCAGCGCCGTGTCCCGAGGGGACACGTATCCATCAGAAACCCACTGCAAGCTCC
>ERZ1031798.56-NODE-56-length-28473-cov-4.466606_pt1 | contig 28473 bp, 49 predicted proteins | sample MGYA00517882_ERZ1031798 | MGnify/ENA primary metagenome ERZ1031798 (study PRJEB33719, sample SAMN04261244) | wastewater metagenome | biome: rural village; feature: human; material: feces | host: Homo sapiens | place: El Salvador | collected 2013-01-07 ...
ACACTAGGTATGAATCTATCTATTCAGTAGAGCGGGTAATTGTCCGTAACCTGAAACTTAAGCCGGGCGTTTCTTTTTGCGGGATGGTTGGCGTGTAACAAACACCAATAAAATTTAATTGCACGCTGAGATAGAATAGGCTACTATTCATTTACACGAACGAGAGGAGAGACAGAAGATGGTTACTTTGATGATTATGGAATTCGAAAACAGCGCTGCGACCTATCGCGAGATGACTATGGCGCAGGCGTACCGTCTGGCGTCAAACGGCAACTTCTACAAGGCTCAAATCATCAATGAGTTCGGGGTAATTGACTATGAATTTTAGAAGCTACACCGTGACTGTTGATTTTGAGGGGCTGGAGTTGCCCCTCCCTAACAACTACAGGTATATAACTCGTGACCGTTTCGGGTTTATTCAGGGGTGGCGGAACAAACCAACAGACACTGAGTTCGGGATGTCAGGAGGAGAAGAGTTGCCGATCACGTTCGGACATCAAAGTAGCAATGAAGAACTTAAAACGGTGATTCGTAAGTATCGCCGCCGTGGCAACACGGGGCTTATCGCGATAACAGGCGCTGTTGAATAAACGAGAGGAGAGACGGGAGATGTTCCTGGAATGTAAATCCTACGATGGCTATTGGGTGCTCACTAAAAACGACCTGTACCACCTCAAAGAAGACGGCGACGAGAGCCGCTGCTACATAATAGACGACAACGGCACTGAACTTGATGTCTATTACACCGGGTACGGTCGCTGGGCGTTATCCGCAGACGATGACTTTGTGTTCGAAGAATATAACGGAGAGGAGACAGAAGATGAGTAACAAAAACGAAGTATTCGAGTACCTGATTGACCAACTACGGCAGCAGGTAAATAGCCGCCAGTGCGAAGACCTGGCCCACGAGGTGCAGTCACTTAAGAACCAGTTACGTGATGCTTCGGCACAGATTAAGGAGTTGACACTCGCGCTCGATAGTTCGGATAACGAGGTTATGTGCCTTCGCTCAATCGTCGACATAAACCCTAAAGGTGCGATTGGGTACATCCGGCGGGCAAATAGCGCAATGACTGGCACCATGCGCCGCCAATACCTTAGCAAAGCACTTGAGGAACTCGGATGTAAGGACACGCCAGAGCAATCCGGCTGCCGTAAGGAAGATACCCACGAGTGTTACCATAACTGGCGTTTCGTTAATGGCAAGGCTCCCGCCGTGTGCATCAATTGCGGCGCGACTAAATCCAGCGAGTGTGAGCACGAATGGCGAGTCGCAACCTTTTATGGGGCCAGAGTATCCCCGACGTACTGCCGTAAATGCGGGTTAAAGAAATGACCAGCATCCTTTTTATCTGGACACTGACCGCAGGCCAGATGCAACTCGCGGCATCAGAAACGTTTTATTCACTGGAGGCGTGCCAGGTTGCGGCACGCAACGCAGAGAACGCGCACTTCCTGTTTCAGGATAAGCCGATTGATACTGAGGTACGCGCAACATGCTCAACGAAACGATTAGCTAAGCAGGAGAAGTAATTATGGTGCAGAGATATTCTAAGTATGGGTCTGACAACCATTTCATTGACCGCCACGGGAAGTGGGTTAAGTTTGAGGACTACCAGAATCTTGACCTAAAGCTGTTGGAAGTTGAAGCCGAGTTACAGAAATACAAAGACCAGTTTCCGGATTACGTCGAGTGCGCGAATTGTGGGTCAGTTACACATGTGGAAGGGGTGGAGTGATGGTACAGAGATATGAGGTTAGAGGGAGTGAAATTGGAAGTGGTGCGGATTGGGTCGCGGTCGTTACCTATGAGGATTACGTAAAACTTGAGCTTAAGTTACGTAGGCTCGCCAAACAGGTGATAGACCGCCCGTGCAACTGGAAGACGTATGAATTAGCGCGCGAGATTCTCGACTTATGACACTCGCAACTGACATCCTGAAACGAAGCGGCATTACACCGCTGTCACCGAGAGCTAAAACACAGATATACAAGCGCCGCTGTAACGCGCTGTACCTTGAGATTCAGGCCAGGCGCAAAGCTATCCGCGCCTGTGGATTCCAGAACGGGAAGGCCGTGAATCTCGGTGAGTTTAAAACACAGGAACGCACCGCTATCGCAAATCGGTTATTTAATTACTGGAAATCGCTGGGGTATGAAGATATTCCGACTAAACCGCAGAGACGACAATACATCTGGAGGCACAAATAAACCGTTATTAGGATAATTCCTACCCGTGGTATCCTCCAGTTACTGCATACTTAATACGCACCTGGAGGATTCATCTTGGATAAATTTACTGAAACAGTAACGGGGTGGCTTCTCGCTGCCGCTCTGGCTGGTGGGGTCATCGGACTACGACAACATAAGTCCGTTATTTCTGGCCCTATCGACGGATTCTGCTTTATCGCAACCGGCTTCACCTGCGCCGTATTTGGCGCACCTCTCGCAGCTCAATGGTTTGGTATCACGGGCGACCGTGAAATCGCTGGCCTGGGCTTTATCATCGCTGTTCTCTGGATGCCTATCTATTCCCGTCTCTCCGGTATCGTCGCCGGAGAATACATCGCACGTCGAGGGGGTACAGATGAATGAGTTATTCTGGTTCGGTGGTATGCTGGCAATCGGAGGCACATCGCTGTTTAATGTATACCATCCCAGCGTTGACGACGGGTTATTTGGTCGCGTGCTCTATATCCTGACCGCTATCATCTGCGCTGCCGGTTGTATCCACCTGTTACAAGGCAGCATGTCACCAACGTTGCCTGAGACATTAATCACATTAGTTGCGCTGCGCCAGATTCGCCAGGCGTGGCTGTCATACGGAGGATACAAGCGTGTCTCGAAATATTTCAGATAATGGATTGCATTTCACCGCCGCGTTCGAGGGGTTCCGAGGAACTGCATATCGTGCTACTCCGAACGAGAAGTACCTGACTATTGGCTACGGGCATTACGGGCCAGACGTAACCCCAGGTAAGACCATCACACCAGGACAGGGCTTGTTGTTACTGAATCGCGATATGGCTAAGGCCGTAGCTGCGGTTGACGCAGCAGCCCACCATTCTCTCACGCAGGCACAGTTCGACGCTGTGTGCGACCTGGTGTATAACGCAGGTGCTGGCGTGATTGCGGCTACTACAGGCACGGGTGAGGCGCTGCGCTCCGGCGATGTTGCGACGCTGCGTGCCAAGCTGGCGCTGTTCATCAACCAGAACGGCAAACCGCTCCTCGGCCTGCGTCGCCGCACGGCTGGTCGCCTGGCGCTGTTCGACGGTAAACCGTGGCAAGAGGCAGAGGCTATTGGGCGCGCGGTGAAAGGTTGACACATAAGACTAATCCGACGATACTTAAATCACCTCCTGCTTCATCCCTCTACTCTCCAGTTTTATCCCGGCCCTGACCCAGCCGGGATTTTTTTTTTATCTATTTTCTGCAATGACTAGTTGACTATTACATTCGACCCTACTATATTTACTCCATCGACAACGAGAACGGAGTAGAGAAGATGAGTAACTTCCATAATGGGCATGTGATGCAGTTCTACCGCCATAATCTGAAAACTAAAGGAGTGTTTGGAAAATGAAAATCACAGATAAAGAAGCATTCGAAGACGCGCAACTGATGGCACGCATCGCCGTTAGCAACCTTGGCGGAAGCATTCCTGCGGATTCGTTCTGGGCGGCAGCGATGAAGGCACTGAAAGAAGCTTATGCAGGAGAGAAGAAATGAGCGAACAAGGCCCGGTAAGCCAGCCATTACGAGTAGGCCGTAAAGTCAGCCACACCCCGTTCCCGCCACGCGAGGAACTGTTGAAACGTAACAGTTTCCCCGGGCCGGACAGGAACAAGTATCTCAATCGCATGTGGGGAGAGCGTAAAGAATGACTGACCGCGACTACGAAAAGATGATGGTAGAGGCCGTTAACGGCGGCGTAGACATTAGCCACGTTATGCACGTCCTGAATACTAAAATAGCGGTAGCCGAGCAAATGGTTGAGTCGCTTTACGAGACACGCCGTGAACTGATTAACCGCTTCAACCTGAACAAGGGTGGCACCAATGCCATCGACGCCGGCAAAATCTCAGGCGTGAAGCTGGAGGATTAACAAAAATGAGTAGTAGCACATTAGATAAAATTGAAAAAATGCAGGTCATCCTGCGAAATATGAAATCAGACATTAAGCGGCAGGACAGGTTGAATTCAATAAACGGAATGGAACTAACTACAAAGCAAGCGCAGAAGCGCAATGCAGAATCGGCATGGATAGCAATGGAACAGATTAAGCGTCGCCATGAATTGCATGCCCTGTCTGTTGAGTTGGGATTTGCGGAACGAAGGGATGATTATAGCGCAATAGAGTTAACTGACGGATGGCATTGCTTTACCTACAAACCAAGAGAGCCAGATTGAGCCGCAAGAAATTCGCAAGCAAAGCTGCAGGCCCTCACTTAGGGGGCTTTTGTTGGCTAGAACCAGTAGTTATTGATGGCGTCCTGTGGAAACCTTACTCGGTTAACCACATTGATGCCGACGGGAAGAAGTTCAGCTTCTACATTTTTGCAATTAGCCGTGAGCACGCTGCCTGTGTGGTCGACGATATACGAGAAACGGCGTGGCTCGGTGATGAGATAGTGGGGTAATTATGTTTAGTGACATCAACGCAGCAATCGAAGAAGCAATCTGGCGTCGCTACAACGGCGAGCAACAACGGCACTTCTGCCTGGTGCAGCGCGGTAACATGATTGCCGTGGTGCAGGACCGGGATAATAAATACCCAAATGCAATGTGGACGACGAGGAATTTCTTAGGATGATTACCAGCATTCCGAACCTGATTAAAGAATTCGGCACGATGGCGGAGACATGCCGACAAACCGGCATCAACGAAATGACTATTCGCAAGTACAGCAAAGACGTAGACTGCGAGCGCCATGTAATTTATAACAACCGTCTGATGACGCACGTTAAGACAAGCCCGGTGTTATTCACGCGCCGCGGTATCACAAAGACTGAGCAACGTATTGCTAAAGAGGAGAGTAAGGAATGATTGAGTTTTTGAAGGCACTTGATGCCGCAGGTGACCTGGTGTTTTGGCTGGCCTTTCTCGTTGTGCTGATAAAACAACCGACTTTGTTTAACAGTCTTCCTCGCCATCTGTGGTGGCCTATGTTTTTAGGCATGGGTGTATCAGGAGTGGCAGGCATCCTGTTGTGGTTTTTCAAATGAGACTGCTAATCATCTCTAACGCTTGGACTATCGCCGTAGCAAACGACCACTACGGTGGTGATGGTAAAAGAGCACCACGACACGGCACATACAACTGATACAAGCCCTCTACGGAGGGCTTTTCTGTACATCCCACCTAATCCCCTTATATAATCCCTTTAGACGCGTAGGGCGCGTCTGATGCGCTCTGATGGTCAGACGCATATGCAAGGGGATTCTATGAAGCTGAAACTCAAGCAGCCATCACCAGAGGTGGTGAAAGCAGCACATGAAGAAGCTGTTAGCGCAAACCGTCGCCGAAAACGGCCGCGCGGTAAACAGAGCCTTTATCAATCATCCCGTAATTCCGCCGCGTTGTGGGACCCGGACTATTGCGACGCGTTAATCGAGTTCTTCGACCGCACGTCGTGGGAGCTTGTGCCTACGTCTAAGGGTGACGAACGCCCACTGATTCAGGATAAACCCCCATCACTGGCCCGCTTCGCCCTGCACATCGGCGTCACTATCCCGATTATTAAGCTGTGGCTGCGTGAGATTCCGGCGTTTGCCGAAGCCTATGAAACCGCTCAGGCGCTGGAAGAGGCCTATTTCACTGAGACGGGAGCGGCAGGTATCTCTGCTACGTTTGCTGCCGCTAAACTAGGCCTTAGCAAAGAGAAACCCGTTGAATCCACCGAAGAGACAGCACCGACTGAGATTGTGTTCACCGTAGCAGAGCCTGTAGGTAAAATAGTAACAACGAACATGGGCGAGGTAGCGGAATGAGTATTCAGCTATCCGCCCCTCAGGCGCTGTTCCTGAACTGTGAGAACAAATATAAGGCCTACGTCGGCGGCTTCGGCAGCGGCAAGACGTTTGTCGGCTGTCTGGACCTGCTTACATTCATGCTTAAGCACCCCGGTACGCGCCTCGGTTACTTCGGCCCTACCTACCCGGCTATCCGTGACATCTTCTATCCAACGTTCGAGGAAGCGGCTAACCTCCTGGGCCTTGATGTTCTGGTTAAATCCGGCGACAAAGAGGTCGTCGTTACGCGAGGTAAGACGGTAATCGGAACAGTAATCTGCCGCTCGATGGATAACCCCGGCTCTATCGTCGGTTTCAAAATCGCGGCTGCGGTCGTGGATGAACTGGACGTACTGAGCCGTGAGAAAGCTGAGCTGGCGTGGAACAAAATCGTAGCCCGTATGCGTCTGGTTATTCCTGGCGTAACCAACCACATCTCCGTCACCACGACGCCGGAAGGGTTCAAGTTCGTATACGCCAAATTCAAAGAGAACCCGACGCCGAGTTACTCGATGGTCCAGGCCTCAACTCACGAGAACGCGAGATTCCTGCCGCCGGATTATATCAGCTCGCTGACCGAGACCTACCCGGCGCAGTTGATTAACGCTTATCTGAACGGGGAGTTCGTCAACCTTACTTCCGGCAGCGTGTATTACGCCTACGACCGCCGTAAGCACCGCAGCAAAGAGACAATCCAACCCGGCGACACGCTGTACATCGGGCAGGACTTCAACGTTACGAAGAACGCAAGCGCCGTGTATGTGCAACGTAAAGACGGTTGGCACGCGGTAGCAGAACTGAAAGGCCTGTTCGATACGCCTGACACCGTGAGGGTGATTACTGAGAAGTGGAAGTCGCAAGGCCATCGCATCGTCGTGTACCCGGACGCCAGCGGCAAGAACCGAAAGACCAACTCGGCGTCAATCTCTGACATCGCTTTACTCCAGCAGGCTGGTTTCGATGTGCGGGCTAAATCCGCCAACCCGCCGGTTAAAGACCGTGTTTTAGCCGTGAATGCTGCGCTGGAAAAAGGTAAGCTGTGGGTTAACGACCACTTATGCCCGGAGATAGCCAAGACGCTGGAGCAACAGGCGTATGACGACAACGGCGAGCCAGTTAAAGACGGCATCATCGACCATATGGCGGATGCTCTCGGCTATCCTGTAGTTTACGAGATGCCGGTGGTTAAACCAGTAATCAACATCCCGGTGACTTTCGCACTTTAAGAGGATTATTCAATGTTAACTATGAACGGTCAGAATCAGGGTGTTAAGACAAAACACCGGGAATGGCTGCATCACTTCGATAAATGGCAGAAGGTGCGCCACGCGCTGGAAGGCGACCTTATTCGCTATCTGCGCAACGTCGGGAAGAACGAACCAGACCAGAAGTACGCCGCCCAGCGCCAGGAAGAATATGAGAACGGCGCTATCTGCTACAACTTCACCAAGCGTACACTGTCAGGTATGGTCGGCTCGGTGATGCGCAAAGACCCTGAGCAGATTATTCCACCTGAACTGGAATACCTGTTACGCAATGCTGATGGCTCTGGCGTCGGCCTGTGGCAGCACGCGCAGGATACGCTGATGGAGATTGACTCGGTGGGGCGTGGTGGGTTGCTGGTGGACGCGCCGGAGACAGCCGCGGCAACGGCCGCAGAGCAGAACGCGGGCCTACTAAACCCGGTCATTGCATTCTACACCGCGGAGAACATCATCAACTGGCGACTGACTCGCGTTGGTTCAGTTAACCGCGTGACAATGGTCGTGCTGCGCGAGGTGTGGGAATACTCAGAATCTGGCGATGAGTTCGAAACAAAGTTCGGCGAGCAATATCGCGTCCTCGATTTGATTGAAGGGCGCTACCGTCAGCGCATTTACCGATTCGATGCCGAAGGTGGCGCACAGGGTGATGTAATCGAAATATTCCCGGAACTGGGGGAACAGTTGCGTGGTAAAATCCCGTTCACGTTCATCGGGGCGAGCAACAACGATGCGACCATCGACGACGCACCTTTGCTGCCGTTGGCGGAGCTAAACATCGGACATTTCAGAAACAGCGCAGACAATGAGGAGTCCAGCTTCGTCGTAGGGCAGCCAACTCTGTTCATCGCCCCCGGCGAGAATATGAGTATGGAGCAGTGGAGAGAGGCCAACCCACACGGCGTGCGCATGGGGTCGCGTTCAGGCCATAACATCGGTTACGGCGGCAATGCGTTTCTGGTTCAGGCGGGAGAGAACAACCTCGCCAAGCAGAACATGCTGGATAAAGAGAATCAGGCCATCCAGATTGGCGCACAGCTTATTACCCCGACGCAGCAAATCACCGCGGAATCGGCACGCCTGCAACGCGGGGCTGATACGTCAGTTATGGCAACAATCGCACGTAACGTAAGCATGGCGTACACAGATGCGTTGCGCTGGGTGGCTGCCATGCTTGGATTGCGAGAAGACACAGAGATTGAGTTCAAGCTGAATATGGAGTTCTTCCTGCAACCGATGACCGCGCAGGACCGCGCTCAGTGGATGGCAGACATTAACGCTGGTTTACTGCCGGCAACTGCTTACTATGCTGCGTTGCGCAAAGCTGGTGTAACTGACTGGACTGACGAGGATATTCAGAACGCTATCGAGGATGCGCCTCTGCCGTTAGGTGCAAATACTCGGGTGGTGGGAGAAATTCCGCAGTCGGCGCAACAACAAGACACCGCCCAGCAGTAAGTTCACATATAGCCCCGAAAGGGGCTTTCTTATAGTATGCTATTAACTTTAGCGCCACAGGGTTTATCTATGAGCTTACTTACATCTCTGATCAGCCATCAGATATGGCTACAACGCACCGCATCCGGTGAAGTGAAAGACCTTGCGCCGTTCATTCAGGAGATGCGCGACGAAATCAAACGACAGGTGCTGTTGTTCGGCGACGACGGGAGAAGCACCGCGCGACTGAATAAACTGTTACGCGACCTCGAAGAAGCACTGACAGGGCTTACTGGTGGCTGGCAAACGAAGCTGACAGAAGACCTTAAGGAGCTGGCGGCGTATGAGGCTGAGTGGAATGTGAAGACACTCACGGCTAACGTTAATGCGGAATTTGTCACTCCGACCGCTGAGCAGGTGTGGTCTGCCGCAGTGTTTCAACCGCTGGCGTTAAGCGACAAGCCCGTTGATTTCACGAAGCTGATGGAAGGCTGGGGCGAAACAGAAGTTGCTCGCCTTGTAACCGGCGTTAAGATGGGTTTCGTACAAGGACAAACCACACGGCAGATTGCTAAGAATGTGGTGGGTGCTGGTGGGCTGGCTGACATCTCTGAACGCAACGCCGCTACGGTAATCCGCACTGCATTATCCCATGTATCGAACGAAGCCCGTAACGAGACGTACCGCCAGAACGATGACATCATCGAGAAATACGAATGGGTATCAACGCTGGACAGCCGTACCAGCACGATTTGCAGAGCCAGAGACGGAATGACGTGGGAAATCGGTAAAGGGCCAATGCCTCCAGCCCATCCGAATTGTAGGTCGTGTACAGCGCCCGTAATCAGTTCAGAGTTCGACTTCCTCGATAAAGGAGCGAAACGTGCAGCTAAGGGCGCGGACGGCGGTACTCAGGTAAGCGCAGACACCACCTACTACGAGTTCCTGAAACAACAACCGGCATGGTTTCAGGATGAAGCACTCGGTCCTGTTCGCGGTAAGATTTTCCGCAACAGCGGTATATCGCCGGAAGAGTTTCGCGTAATATCTGTAGATGGTTTCGGGAATCCGCTCACGCTTAAGCAGATGGCGGAACTCGATAAACGTGTTGCTGATTATCTGAAAGGGGAATAATGATGGGCTTTTTCAAAGTAACTGATGTGCCGTCGCGTCGCGTAGTCCAGTACGCCCGCGTGTCTGGCTCTGACGAGAACGTGGTGTTTATCGAAGATGAAAGTGTACTTGGTACACCTGTAGACGATATGCCGTTTGCGTATAAAACCGGTATTGCGCTACCGGCGGCGGGTATGCTTTACGAGATTCCGTATCTGGCGGACGCTGGTGATGTGTATTTCTCTGCACAACCGCAGAACACCGAACTGGCAGACGGCAGCGCAACTATCACTGTCGAGGTTAAGGCAGGCAAAGCGCCGTATACTCTGACCTAGTACAAAGACGGTAAGGAAGTGGTAAATGCCCCGGAAGAGGCTCTATCTCTGACGGTTAATGCTGTTGGCGAATACTTCGTTAAAGTCACCGATGCCGATGGTGTAGAGGCCGTGAGTAAAGCGGCGAAGGTCACTAAGCCAGAATGATAAAAGGCCCCGTTATGGGGCCTTAGTTTTATTTAAATCGCGCTGGCATTAGCACCATAAATGCAGTGTTTGAAAACGATATTTTGCATCCTCTGGTTTGGTCCTGGAAATCGAAACGAGCAATTTCATTTTTGTACGCCTTAGAAATCTTGTGCGCGTCTGCCAAGTAGGGCATGGCGAATCCTATGCTATCAACTGCCCCCGGCGTGATGTGCGCCACACGTCGCCAGTCAGGAAATTTTCCGTCTACAACATCCACCGGAAGTGTACATATAAGCGCACAACTATCATCATAGAAAGAAACACTGCTGATGTCATGGTCTACTTCCGCGTAGTTAAATTTAGAAGGCTCTCTCCCTTTTATGTCTATGAGAACCCCATTCTCAACGTTTGTCTTAACGTTGTCGCAGAACAATCTACGACCGTCCGTAGACACTATCAATCCTTCCGGGTCTATGTAAAAAGCATTAAAATAATAGCGCACATCATTTTTAGCTCTGCATATTTTTGCCCCTATATACGCAGGGAAAGTAATTACTGTAGTAACCATTTTAACTCCTCCTCGTTTCGATAACTGAATAGTACCCTATTATGTTGGTGTCTGCAAACTATTTGTTTACGTATTCCAGTTATTCCGCTCAATTGTAAATGTTGGAATAAACTATTCGAATAGTTGACTTTTCACTAAAAATATGCTAAGCTCCACCTGAGCTTGTGAAGTATGAACAAGCGACCGCGGCGCGGGCAGGTAACGGAGCGGGACGTAAGTCCTGAGTGTAGTTACGCTGACGCGTTCGGAAGGGCCATACTCTATTGCTTGTGTAAAAAGTAACTGGTTTACTGAGATTACGCCGTTTCTATGTTTAAATGATAAGAACTAGCGCCCCGCTTTATGGCGGGGCTTTACTTATCGAGAAAGGAGAAACATGAATCTTAAAGCAACTGTCGTAGCAGGAGCATGTTTCATCATCCTGGCCTACGCACACGGCATCTATCAGTATCGCAGCGGCTGGAACGAAGGCCGGGAGAATCTCGTTTCGCAGCAACAGCAGAAAGCGCAGGCTGAGTTAGCGAAGAAAACACAACGGCAGCAGCAGGAAGAATCAAAGGCCGCCGCTGCTGACAACGAAGGCAAGACGAAATCAGAGGTGATTACCCGTGAAGTCGTTAAGTACATTAAAACGCCTGGTCGCAGCGTGTGCACTTTTGACCCTGAGCGCGTGCAGCTCAAGTCCCGCGCCGTCGCAAACGCCAATTCCATCCCCGGATATGACGATGATGCAGCCGCCGTGCAAACTGGCGCCGCCAAGTAACGACGCCGACGGGGATTTGGCTATCGACGTTCAGAATGCAGAATGTGCGCGGCAACTGAGACTGAAAGTGTTCATGTTGCAGGATTATGTGAGGAATATTCTGGAATAGTTGCCTTGCAGGTTGGAATAATTTATTCTTGACATGTAAATCCGGGTGGCCCGGGTTCCAACGTCCAGGGGACATACTGACTATGAATCGTTTTTTACGTTATCCGTTCCAGGAAGAAGCTGGGGCAGAAGATAAAGCTGGCGGCGGTGACGCGCCGAAAATGTACACAGCTGAAGAAGTGCGGGCGCTGATTGAGAAAGAAGTTGCCGGGCTTAAGGCCAATCAGGAAGCATTGCTGGCGGAGAAGAAAGAAGCCGCCCGCAAAGCAAAAGAGGCCGAAGAAGAACGACAGCGCGCACACCAGGAGGCGTTAAAAGCCGCCGGTAAGATGGACGAGTTCGAAAAGACGATTCGTAGCCAGTATGACCCGGTGTTAGCCGAGAAAGATGGTCGCATCTCCAGAATGGCAGAGCGCATCCTCGGCAGCGAACGTAAAGCGGTGTTAGGCTCTTTCGCGGGTGACTTTATTACCCCGGAAGCAGTAGACATTCTTGCTCCGTTCGTTAAGACTGAGTTCGAAGGTGATGATGTGGTTACTAAGTTTGTCGGCGCAGACGGTAACGTAATCACGACTGACCCGGAACAGTTCCGCAAATACCTGCGCGAACACAAAGCGTTTTCGCATTTGATTAAAGCAAATGCAGCTTCCGGCGGCGGGGCTTCCGGTGGCAAAGGCGGCGGGGCCGCACCAGCGTTTAAAGACATGAGTGAAGCGGAGCGTTTAGCTCTGTACAAATCGAACCCTGCCGAATTTGAACGGCAACTTAAAGCCCTGAGGAAATAATAATGGCAATTACCACTATCGGCGATATCGTAACTGGCAACATCCCGGTCCTGGCGTCTTACATGACCGAGGACCCGGTGGAAAAAACCGCGTTCTTCCAGTCCGGCATTCTGACCCCGACCCCGTACGCTGCCGAGATTGCTCGCGGCCCGTCCAACATCGCCAACATCCCTTTCTGGAAAGCGATTGATACATCTATCGAGCCGAACTACTCGAACGATGTATACCAGGATATCGCCACCCCGCGTAACGTTCAGACCGGTGAGATGATGGCGCGCGTTGCGTACCTGAACGAAGGTTTTGGCCAGGCCGACCTTACCGTCGAACTGACCAGCCAGAACCCGCTGCAATCCGTGGCTTCCCGTCTGGATAACTTCTGGCAGCGCCAGGCACAACGCCGTCTGATTGCTACTGCGCTCGGTCTGTACAACGACAACGTAGCCGCTACCGATGAATACCATACGCAGAACGATATGGTTGTCGACGTGTCTGCTTCTCTGGGCTTCGACGCAGGCGCATTCATCGACGCTACCCAGACTATGGGCGATGCTCTGATGGGCAACGGTGGCGAGGTGCTGGGTGCTATCGCTATGCACAGCTTCGTTTATGCGCAGGCGCGTAAGCAGCAGCTTATTGACTTCATCAAAGACGCTGACAACGACACCTTGTTCGCCACCTACCAGGGCTACCGTGTGATTGTTGACGACAGCATGACCGTAGTCGGCTCCGGCGGCAGCCGCAAGTTCATCTCCATCATCTTCGGCAACGGCGCTATCGGTTACGGTGAAGGCAACCCGTCCAACCCGCTGGAATACGAGCGCGAAGCGTCTCGCGGTAATGGTGGTGGTGTAGAAACCCTGTGGTCCCGTAAGACCTGGCTGCTGCACCCACTGGGCTACAGCTTCACCAGCGCGGTAATCACCGGCAACGGCACCGAGACTGTCGCACGTTCTGCGTCCTGGCAGGACCTGGCGAACGCCTCCAACTGGAGCCGTGTGGTTGAGCGTAAGCATGTACCGATTGCCTTCCTGGTAACTGGTGCTTAAGGTTAATATATAATCGAGAGGGACTTCGGTCCCTCTTTTCATTTACTAAGAGGTGAATTATGGCTAAGACCGGAAAAGGCTTGCCGCGCAGCCTTGAGAACACTGATTTCAGTAGTGTTGTGCCGGAAGCAACGGCAGAAACCGCTGGACTGGTTAAGAAAGGTGCTGCCGTAACGAACATCGGCACGCAAACCGTTACTGGTGAAGACGCCGGCGCAGTTGCTACGTCCGCACAGACCGCGGTTAACGCCGTAGGTACTAAACTAAACGCACTTCTGGCGCAACTCCGCGCCGCTGGCGTAATTGAATCGTAAAGGAGATTTAACATGGTTGATGTAATCAAGCGTCGCACCACAGGTGTGTCCGCCGATACCGTAGGCGCTAAAATCGATATGGCGAATATCTCACCGGCATCTTTTTCCACCCCACTGAACGCCACAACGTCAGTAAGTTCACCTGGCGCGCTAACCCTTACTGTAACCGTAACTGGCGGTCTGGCTCCGTACACTTACCAGTGGTACAAGAACAACAACGCTATCGCGGGCGCTACTGCGGCTACCTACACCAAAGCCGCCACTGTCGCGTCTGCCGACTCTGGCACGTATAAAGTGGTTGTTCACGATGTATATGGTAATATTATCTCCAGTAGCACCGTAGCAACTGTGTCTTAATGCAACGGCCCTTCGGGGCCGTAATAAGGAAAGGTCATGGCAGATAATTATGTAATCCGTGAAAAGTACACCCACGTTGATATTGTTGACGGTCAGGTGATGCCTGTTCGCGGTGCGGTAGAAGCGGATGAACTGGTTGCAACCCAACCGGACAACGAAGAAGCGCACAACAACGGCGGTGGTACTAAGCGTCGCCGCCGTAAGTCAGAGGGATAATACATGAATATCGTGCGCCGCTTGCTCTGCACCCACAAATACCGAACGGTAAGAGTCGCGTATGGTGACGAGATAATTGGTAGAAATTACAAGCGATATTGCCAAGAGTGCACAAAATGCGGCGCAATCAGATACGTGGGTGGTGATAAATGTTAATTGTAGAAACAGGTCAAATTGTAGATGGGGCCGATTCGTACATTAGCCTAGCTGACGCCCGCGCGTTAGCGGCTAATTACGGTCTTGAGTTACCCGCGGACGATACCGCCGCAGAGGTGGCCTTGCGCAACGGCACTACCTATGTCGGGCTTGCAGAACCGCAGATGTGTGGACGTCGGGTGTCAGCAGAACAATCTCTTGCTTACCCACGCACTGGCGTAACGTTGAATGGTTTCCCTGTATTGGACAACGCCATCCCGAAACAGGTGATTCTTGCGCAGGTAATCGCTGCCGCTACATATGGCGCGGGTACGGAAGTGCGGGCTAACTCAGACGGCCGCTCTGTACAAACTGAGCGCGTAGAGGGTGCGGTGACAGTGACGTACTTCAACAACAGCAACAGTGGCGCTACGACCGCGATTACTGCCGCGGACGATGCCTTACGCCCGTTACTGTGTGGCGGACTTAACAATGGTTTCTCGTTTAACGTGTACCGGGGCTAAAAATGGCGAAGACTAAAACAGAGATGTTTACCCTTATCGGTGCAAATCTCCCCGATAACACTACCGGTCTTATCACCCCAGCCGCATTGCGCGAGGTAATGACGCAGATGGCGGACTCGCCTATTTACGCCACTCCAGGCGTTAAAGAGGTTGAAGTCCTCCGTGCCGCGTCGACCGTGATACAAGCGCCTACCGCAGTAGACACGGCATTGCAGTTAACTTTTGGCTCTGCTCAGGGAAGCGTATCTAACCCGGTAATGATTAATGTGGCAGGTCTGGTAACTTTCAACACGGCCGGTAACTATGCCGTTCGCGTTAAGCTACAGGCGGGGCGCACTGGGGCCAGCGGCACGTCTATCCTGTTGTCACGCATTCTGGTTAACGGCGCACAATACGGTTCACCGGCAGCTACGAAACTGGTTAGTGCGGAAACTACCATCCCTATTGAATCCCGTGTGGTGATTAACCCGACCGCAGGCCAGACGTTTGCCGTTCAGATTATGCGGGATAGCGCCGGGAGTAACTTTGGCGGCGTATACCCACAAGCGGCTACCGTAACTGCATGGGGGACCGCGCCATCCGCGCTACTGGTTATTTCTAGACTGGAGGCCGCGTAATGAGCACCGCCTTTAGTAAGCGTATGCAAGGCGTTGGTACACGCCTGCTAACCAAATTCGGTAGCACGGTATCTCTGGTTCGCGCTGGCTCGAAAGTATGGGATGAAGTTCTCGGTGAATATGTCTGGTCTGCGGATGAAGTGTTGCCGTTGAAGGCTGTTCCGGTTCCGGTTAACACAGGACTGGTGAACGGTACGACGATTCAGGCGGGCGACATGATTGTTAAAGCCGATTACAGCGTCGTACCGAAGATGGAAGACAAGGTGCAATTTGGCGGCGAGCAATGGTCCGTCGTAGCTATCGAGAAGAAGATGGTTAACGATGATGTCGTGGCGTATTTTATTCAGGTGAGAAAATGAGTTTCGCGCTTGATGTCTCTAAGTTCGTGGAAAAGGCGAAGAAGAACCCTGAAACGGTGATGCGTCAGGTGTCTATCAAGCTGTTTTCCGCTATTATAAAGGCGAGTCCGGTAGATACTGGCCGCTTTCGTATGAACTGGATGGCGTCTGGGGGTACTCCTACCTCCGGAACTACAGACGCTACGGATAAATCAGGAAACATAGCTATCGGAAACGCTACAAGTTTCGTACTGAAAGCCACAGACTGGCGCGAGTTCACGCTGGCAAACAATCTGCCGTATGCTCAACGGCTGGAGTATGGCTGGTCGCAACAGGCCCCCGCCGGGGTTGTCAGGACTAACGTGTCCCGCTTCCAGCAACTCATTAACGAAGAAGCCAACAAGGTGAAATGATGGGCTACTTTGAGGACTTAACCAAAGCGTTCGATGTGCCGCTGGTAGCCTTCGGAACCACCAACGGCATCAAGGTTGCGCTTGAAAATACTGACGCGCCGACGTCAACCGATACACCGTATCTGGCAAGTTACATGTTGCTTGCGGATACCGAGCAGGCTGACTTATTCTTCACCGAGCAACGCTCTGGTATCTATCAGGTAGACATTAACTACGCATCGGTGAAAGGTAGCGCACCAATCAATAAAATGGCAGACTTACTTAACACGGCGTTTAAAGCAGGTAAGTCATTTTCACGTAACGACATCTGCGCCGAGGTTCAATCGGTTAGCCTGGGGCCGCTGATTGTAGAAAACGGATGGGCCAAACGACCATTGTCAATTAACTTTATTGCATTCACCAAGAGGCTGTGAATATGGCTACAACTCCTTTTAAGGGCGCGACTACCGCGCAATTCTATGTGGCGGAAACTACCCCCGGCGTAACCCCGGACAACCCGGTCTGGTCGCCGTTGCGCAACACCGGCGGTGTTCCCGCCATTACTCGCGACACGCTGACCTCCAACGAACTGGACGGCAGCCGTGAAACTACGTCCATCCGCACCGGTAACAAACAGGTTAGCGGTGAATATGCTATCGAGCTTAGCTCTAAAAGTCAGGATGACTGGCTGGCGGGTGCTTTAGGCTCTACGTGGCAGTCCGGTGCATCGCTGTCCGGGCTGTCGATTACCGTCGCACCGGCGGGCAAGACGTTCACCCGCGCCGAAGGTAGCTTTATTTCTGATGGCGTTGAAGTAGGCGACCTGATTGCGTTCACCGACTTAACGGGCGATAACGCTAAACCGTTTATCGTCACTGCGGTAACGGCTACGGTTGTTACCGGCGCGGGTATCCAACACCCCCTGACCGTCGAGACAAAAACCAGTAAGGCCAAAACCGGCGACAAACTGGAAACCGGTAGCCAGTGTAAGACGTTCTCTATTCTCACCTGGTACAAAGGCCAGTGCGGCGGGACTGATGCGTACACGTTAACCAAAGGCGTGGAAGTTTCTGGTTTTACCGTTGAGCAGGCCGTTAACGCGATGGTAACGGGCAGCTTCCCGTTCATCGGGCGCAGCCAGGAGATTCTCACCACGGCGCCGTCTGGTTCTGACTTCTCCTCGGTTACGTTTGGTGATGAGCCGTTCTCCTCGGTTGACGTTTCTGTGTTCGACGGCTCTACTCCGTTGCGTTGCGATAGCCTGACCATCACCAATGATAACAGCGCGTCTGCACAGTTCGAACTTGGTAACACTAACGTAGCATTTGTGGAACGTAGCCGTGCAGCTAACACCTTCTCCATCTCGGGTAAGCTGTATGACATGGCTATGATTCAGAAGTTTATCAACGAGCAGCAGGTAGAGATTAACTCTATTCTGGCGGGGGTAAACGGCGCTATGTCTTTCAGTTTGAAACGCGCGGAACTCACGGCGGTTACACCAGAGATTGGCGGACCTGAGTCAATCACTCAGTCCATTGAAGGCCAGGCTACGGGTAACCAGTACCAGTCGTCTATTGTTATCCAGCGCATCACCTACGCATAAAACTAAGGCCCCTTTCGGGGCCTTTTCTTACTCATCAATATTACTCCTGTACTCCCGTAACTTCTCCAGGCTTTCGATTGCTTCTGCCAAGTCGGTTCCCGTGTCTTTGTGCCCGCGAAGGCCCATACACAATAGCTTCTTCAACGCGTGCTGTAGCGCAGGGTCGCGTATATCGAAGGCGCGGAGAACATCGTAAACGTCTACTGTCATAGTGCTGCCGTGAATGTTTGTCATTGTGCGGTTGTATTTTGAAGTCATCCCAGCATCTCCGGTGAAATAGTTAAACGTGCGACCTCGCCGTATTCAGCGCTATAAGTAATTACGTTTGCACTACGGCCTGACATCCATCCGCCGCGCGAGGCGTAGGCGTCTTTAGCCGCTAAGGTGCGGTGTTGCTCAACAACCATGTTACGGCTTTCTACAATCTTCTGGTGGTGCAGGTGACCCACGTGGGCATAACTGTAGACACTCTCGCCGAACGCTTTACGGAACTTGGCAATCATTACTGGCTCAATAGCGTCGAATCGTGCTTTATGCCCGTGATGGAAGAACAGTGTCGTTTTGCCGTGTTGCACCATCTTGTAAACATCCGGTGACGTATCGACAATCACTCGGCTGTCGTTTGAGTATAAAGTCGTGAACATTTCCGCCAGCCATACAGACCCTACAGGGTCGTGGTTCCCCTGCACGATAAGCAAGCGAACGGTTTTATGTTTAACCAGCGCCATATCTACAACACGGCGGACCATACGAATCATGTAGCGTACAAGTTTCTGATAGCGCGTGTCAGCGTCCAACACATGACGTGACTCAGGTGTAACCGCGTCCAGACTATCGAAGTGTGCGAAGTCGCCCAGCAGGTTAATAACTCCTGTCCCGGCATCCGGTGCTTTCTGGAATGCCGCATCGAACCAGCGGGAGAACAGGTCTTCCGCAATCTTCATGTCCCAGTCGTCGCCGCTCTCGTCGGCCCATGCCAGCATACCGAGATGGAAATCGGATACCGTGTAAAGATTGAGTAGCTTGTCGTCGCGTTTAGCGCGAACGGCTTTAACAGGTGCAACGGGTGTAATCTCTGACCTCATGCCTTCGATTACGGCTTTCATCAACTCTATCTGACGTTCGGCGTCAGTATCGGTCTTAACCCATTGCAACTTAGTGTTGCCGAACTCGTCCACAAGTGACGACGTGCCTTTAATTTTGTAGCCGTCCGGGACAAGGTGGCTAACGTCGCGCCCGTGGCCTACGCCTTTCTTAGCCAGCTTCGCTTTACGGATGCGAATAACGCGGTCTGAGATGCCATATTTACGGGCTATATCGATAGTTTTAACTCCGGCGTTCAATTCTTCCTGTAACTGTTCGTCGGTTATTTTCTTCCCGGCCATGCTTACCTCCTCGTGTTTAGGATTTGTCCTATACTAGCTCACTTCTCTTTGACATTCGAGTTGCACGCCCAGATTAAGATAAATACCCACGGCAGCAGAATCCAACCAAGAAACAGATTGGCCATGAATATCGCCAGCTTTGCTTTATGGTTGCGGAAATAGGCAACTAAAAAAGGCGTAAAGTACGCGAGCAGTGCAAACAGGATTAAGGAAACTGGTAAACTGGACATTTTAAACCCCCTTCATTGTTGGTGTAAGTGAATAGTACCCTATTATATTGGGGTGCGCAAGTAATGTGATAGAATAATTTTGCGCCTAGTGTCGCACACGAAAAGCGGGTGGTTCCCGCCTGGCGCAACACCATCAACCAGTAACCTCTTAACCAAAGGATTAAAGAATGAAACTTTCTGATTTTTATTTCGAAGAGAAAGCACTGGTAGGTAAGAAGATGCCGATTCTCCTGCCGAATGGTGAAGACTCAGGGGAGTGGCTTAACGTTGTAAGCCCTGATGCGGATGCCGCCGTTAAAGCGGGGCGTGCTTTCATTATTGCGTACCGTCGCGGGTTGGCGCGTTTCGAAGAACTGGAAAAAGCCGCCAAAGAATCCGGCGACTATACTGAATATAACCTGGCTGTTAACGAGCTGGCGGAAGACCTCAACCGGCAACTTGCAGCAGAAGTCGTAAACGGCTGGAGCTTTGATGAGCCTTTCTCTAAGGAAGCGTTTAACAAGTTGCTCGACCAGTTCAAGGCATTAGGCACACAGGTAGCCGCGTTCCATAACGCTGAGCGCAAAGCATTACAGGAAAAGTAGACGCGCTGTACAGGTTCGCCACCTACGAGTTTGTGGATAAGCATAAAATCAGAGAGTTTGATTCTATAGCTGACGGACACGAACAGGCGCTTATCGCAATGGGTGTAATCGATAAGAAAAAACGTGCAGCGCGACGGGGTGGGCCAGAATGCCCACCCCTTTTTATATCCACCTTTGAGACGTATTGCGACATTAAGTTTACGCGACACGTGCGCGAGGACGCTGTAGTATTGTTTGCAAGAGAATCCGTTACGTGGCAAGACCTGAAAGCCTATCTCGATGTTACGCAAAAGCAGCTTAGCCTGTTCGAGATAGACATTATCATGGGCTTAGAAGCAATCTTTGAAGGTAGAAATCATGGCTGATACCGCTAGTTTGATAGTACGAGTATCATCGACCGGCGTCGATAAAACCACATCACAACTGAACGGGCTTACCAAAGCCGCAGGTGCTGCAGCTGCTGCCGTCGTCAGTCTGGAAACCGCTAAGCAGGTGTTCAGCGCGCTGGTAGACTCCCAGCGCAACTTCGATAAGCTGAACTCCGGCCTAATCACAATGACCGGGAGTGCTGAGAACGCGGCTAAGGCTTTCAGCGTCCTGCAACAGTTCGCAAAAGAAACCCCGTACGGGCTTAACCAAGCGGTGGAAGGCTTTACTAAGCTGGTGGCCCTTGGCCTGAACCCAAGCAAAGAGGCGTTAATCTCCTACGGCAACACTGCCGCGGCGATGGGCAAAGACCTTAACCAGATGATTGAGGCAGTTGCCGACGCCAGTACATTTGAATTTGAGCGACTGAAAGAGTTCGGTATCAAGTCTTCTCAACAGGCGGATACTGTTTCGTTCACGTTCCGTGGCGTAACGACCACGGTTAAGAAGAACTCCGAAGAGATTCAGAAATACCTTCTGAACATCGGTAATACCGATTTCGCAGGGGCGATGGAAACGCGTTCGAAAACCCTTGACGGGCAGTTATCCAGCCTCGCGGACTCCTTCGACGGCCTTGTACTTGCGGTGGCGCAATCAGGTTTCGGTGACGCGGTGGGTGAACAAGCAGCAACAGCGGAAGACGCTATCACGGCCCTCACCGACGCCATCGCGTCTAATGAGATAGCCGCCACGCTCCAGGATTGGGTGACACTGTTCAATGAATCGTTCAAGTTTATTTCTGATGCCTTAAACGACCTGGCATACGATACCGGGGACAAATCCGCAGATATGTCAGACTCGCTGGGGACTATCCCGGACGCTATCCGTGAGTGGTTGCCTGATATACAGCAGACATTCCACGAGGTTATTGCGTGGTTCCAGCGCATTGACGATTACGCCGTAGCGCTTGGCCAGACCCTCGCCGACGTGTTTGACCCGAGCAAAACGGCAGCGCTAACATTTAAAAAACTGACCGCAGAAGCCGACGCCGCATACGACGCCAGCATAAAACGCGCAGAGGCCGAATCACAGGCCATTACCAACAGGTCTAAGCAGCGTAAGAAAGAAATTGAGGAACAGCGCAAGCAGTATGACGAGCGCAAGAAGCAAGAAATCGACCTAGCCAGCCTTGTTAATGGGAAGGGCGGAAAGGGTGGAACTGGCGGAGCCGGAAATACTAACGACAAAGACGCGAAAGCCGCCGCTAAGAAGGCGGAGCAATTGCGCAAACAGGCCCAGGATTACCTCGACACTTTGGCCCGTCAGAACAACGACGAGTTAAAGGCTATCGACGCGCAGGAACAGCAGAAACTGGCTAAAGCAAAAGAGTTTTACAGTCAGGGCGCGTTGTCTCTGAAAGAGTACGAGCAAGCAAAAACGGCTATCGTCCTTGAAGCAGGGCAAAAACGGCAAGATGAACTGGATAAACGCCAGAAAGAAGCCCAGGAAAAGCAGCAGAAAGGCGATGACTTCATGGCCCAGATTATGGGTCAGAACGCCACTGAGCTTGAGCTTCTCGATATCCAGGAACAGCAGAAACTGGCTGTCGCCGATAAATACCGCGAACAGGGTCTGATTAGTGAGAAGCAGTATCAGGCTGCGCTTAACGCCATCAACGAGCAGTACGCCACGAAGCGCGCCGACGCAACGGCAACCGCCTTTGGTAACATGGCTTCAAACATCGGGTCTGCGTTGGGTGAGGCTTCTGGCGCATACAAGGCATTCGCTATCGTACAGGCCACTATCGCCACGTACACCGCGGCTATTGAGGCGTACAAGTCCACGGCGGCTATCCCTGTAGTTGGCCCGTTCCTGGCTCCCGTAGCCGCTGCTGCTGCCGTTGGGGCGGGTATGGCGCAGATTTCCGCTATCAGGTCTGCGCGTGAACAGGGTGGGCAGTTATCCGCCGGGCAGGCTTCTACTATCGCCGAACGCGGTAAACCAGAAGTTATCATGCCCGCTGGTGCGTCACGTGTACGCACTGCGCAGCAGATGAAAGAAATTATGGGGCAAAACGGCGGCAGTACCGGGTCAGCCAATATCAGCATTATAAATAACACCAGCGCACAAATTGGTAATACCAGTGTTGAACAGGACGAAGAAGGCCGCTTGCGTATCATTATAGAGGAGCAAGTTGCTGCTTCGCTGCAGAATAGTAACAGCAAAATATCGAAAGCTAGGAAGGCTACAAGAAACGCACCCGGCTTTAAGTAATAACAGAAAGGCCCGAAAGGGCCTTATTTCTCCCGCCTCTGGGCTAACGACCCTCTTTTATCAAGGCGATAACGCGGTCGAACATACCTTCCCTTATCGCCTCTATCTCACATCTTCTTGATTCCGCCGCCCTTATCTTTTCAGCAATGTAAGCATCTAGCGCTTCTTCCTGAGTTTCAAAACGTCCTAGATTAATAGTTTTTTTATCACAGCTCACTGAGGCTTTAAATTTACCTCTAGATTCTTCATAAAAAACACCTGTAGGTGTTCCACTATTTTTCTTCTCCTTTAGGAAAACATTCAACCATTTCGGGATGAAAATGCAAGTGGTAGGGCTGTATACCTTATTAATACCAGAGAATATGTCCTTATCTAGCTCCCATCCCTCCACATAATTACAAAGCCACCATCTACGGAAGGACATAAACCTTTGCCACCCTGGCCACACAGTTACATCCCGGTACGCAGGCCTTTTGTTTTTATACTCGGTGTCCACGCAACGTTGGATCATCCCTCGCCATGTAGCGTACGCCAGACACGTCTCACGGCTGCCGTTTATCTTGGGGCTAACCACATAATCGGCGTCATTTATGCCAAAACCACATATAGTTGCACGCTTAGTTTTGCTGCTTTTGTTCGCAGGATAATTCGCACGCAGCCACATGCTCTTGGCTACTTTTTCGGTTGGCATCATGTTAGTATCTCCTAAACTAATAGGAGTATCTTGCCATGTCTTCTTTGAAATTTCCAGCAAGTTTAAAGCCAGTGGTGTCAAAAGGCTACTCGATGACCAGACGCAACAACGTCTGGAGTGTAGATTTAGCTGGCGGCGGTGTACGTCAGGGGCGCGACACGTATTACGACGTGTTCCCGATAAGCGTAACCCTGATTACCTCAGCGCTAGGGCGTCAGGCGTTTCTGTCGTTCCTCGAAAAAGTCGATGGCGGTGCGTCAAGTTTCTGGATGGCGCACGACTTCGGCATGGGTATCGAGGATTATCAGGTAACGATCACGTCCACCATCGCGGAGTCTACCGAAGATGGAATTAACTGGACGATTACTTTCACGGCAACCGCTGAGAAATCGCCGTTCCAGAACCTTGAGAACCAGTGCCTGATTAACAATCTGCCGGATTTGTATGGTTGCTATGGCGACGGGCTGGGATGTTTCCTTAAAGCCTACGGAACCGCACAATCAACGTTTCCACGAATTTGGGACCCGATGCAATGAGCCAGGAATCAGTAGAAGCAGCCTATCGCCGTAAGCTGGCCTCAAATCCCGACGGCGAGATGGACTACATCACGTTGCAAATCAGCCACCCGTTGCTGTCGAAGACCTATTATCTCGTGCGCGGGCTACAGGAACTTACGGCAACACTGGAGACGGGCGAAACAATCACGTTCGAACCTACCCCAATGGAAGCGTCAGGGGCTGCCAACAATAGTGACATGGACCAGACGACGACGTTTACTCTACCGGATATTCTCAATCAACTGGATGACGAGATGGACAAAATCCCGATGAGTAACACCGAGTTGCCGAAGTTCGTCTTCCGCCGTTATGTCAGCACCGACCTGTCTTACCCGGCGGACGGCCCTGTCGTGTACGAGTTACAGGCCATCAACCAGGAGAAAGGCGAGTTCTCCGCGGATGTCGGTACACCTATGCTGAACCAACGAAGCACTGGTATACTGATGACACCTAAAGAGATACCGTTATTACGCGGCCTGTTGACTACATGAACATTAACGACTACACGGGCATACCTTACGACTTTCGCAAGCGCAATTGCTGGCACCATGTGCGCATTGTCCGCGCGGATGCCGGGTTAGAAACCCCGGCGTTCGACGTTACAAGCCCAACGGCAATTAACGAAGCGTTCGACGAAGGTCACCGCAACACGAAGGGGCTTACGAAAATTGATAAGCCCGAAAACTTCTGTGCGGTGCTTATGGGTTATCGCCGTGGGGGTCGTATCGTGTGGCACGCGGGAGTTTACTTCGACGGGATGGTGAGTCATTGTGAGCTTGCGTCGCGTCAGGTACGGCTTGACAGGCTGGCGGACCTCAGAGACACGTACACGGAGATTGAATTTTGGCGATAATCCTGCACTACACGCGAAACGCTGAGGGCGCTTTCGACCGTACAAAACACGTCGGGATGCCGATGGAGTTTGTCGTTAACCGTATCCCGGACGGCGTGCCGGTGCGCGTCTACCTCGGCGAGATTGGCGATGATACTGATGTCACCGACGACTTCGACGCACTTAAAGATGAAGACGCTGTATATCACATTATCGAGGGTGCGGGCGGCGGGATAGGTAACGCTATTGGGAAGGTGTTTGGTTTTATCCTTAAGCCAATTGCCAAGTTGTTTGGCCTGAACACGGCCGCCAACGCCAACTACACGGCGACTAACAACCAGACAACGTCACCGAATAACAGCCTAACAGACCGCTCCAACAAGCCGCGTCCTTACGAGCGCTCCTATGACATCTGTGGGACTGTGCAGACAATCCCTAACGACCTGATGCAGACGTATAAGGCGTTCAACTCCACTGGTGCTTTGCTGGAATATTCGTACTATGACGCAGGGCGCGGACATCTGCATATTGAGGCTGATGGCGTCACAGAGGGCGACACCCTGATAAGCGACATCACAGGTTCCTCTGTTGCCGTATACGCGCCGTATACGTCACCGAACAACACCACATCGCCGCAGCTACAAATCGGCGACATCATTGATCAGAAACTCTATGTTACATACTCCAACGACGACGTTGACGGTATCGTATTGAAAGCGCCAAACGACATCGGGGCTAACCCAAGCTCCGGCGGAACCGCCAAACGTATTTCGACCACCGGCTACCTCTACGACCCGTCAGGTGACTCTGCCTTTTCTGAGTTTCTTAACGTAGGTGACGTCGCAGTGCTGAGCAATTTTGACGTTAAGGACGTCACTAACCTGAACGGCTCATTTGAGGTTTTATATGTCGACGACTTCGAGGTTCGGCTGTACGTCGGGAATATAGGTAACTGGGGAAATCTTAATAGCGGAGAGACTTACGCGCTTACAGAGCGTTCATATACGTTTATAGGCCCAAGCAACACCTATGACGTATCTCTTACAGACTGGTATTACATGGTGCGCGGAGAAGTTGACCGGGTACTCGCTAACGTTGCAGGGCAGAACGGCCTCTACAAATACGACGGCGGCTATAATCGCACCAGCGTAACCGTAGAACTCCAGTACCAGATGATTGATTCCCAACGTAACCCGTTGGGCGATATTTACACAGTACAAGCTACAATTACGGGCAACAATACGGATTACGTCGGTACGTCCATTTATGGGCAGTTGCCTACCGCATCGCGTTTCCGCGCCCGCATGCGCCGCATAACGAATTTCGATAAGGGCTACGACGGGACGGTAAGCGACGAGATAACGTTCATCAACCTGTACGGACAATCACTCGACACCACCTCGCACTACGGCAACAGAACTACCGTACATTGCGCCCGTAAACAGACGCCTCGGGCCGCCAGTATCGACAACCCGGAACTGCGCATGATTGCAACCGAGATGTGCTACAAATACCTCGGCAATGGGGTATTCGATACTGTAATGACCCCAAATACTCAGGCGGTGCAGTCGCTGATCAGACTGGCGCGCGACCCGGCGGTGGGTAATCTGGAACTGACAACGGCAAACATGGACAAGTTACTTGCTGTGCAGGAAGAGATTGAGTCCTATTTCGGAAGTGAGTTAGCGGGTCAGTTCTGCTACACGTTCGACGACTACGACACCACGATGCAGGACATCGTTCAGACTATAGCGGAAGCCGTGTTCTGTACCGCGTACCGTAAAGGTGCGGATATTATGCTGCGATTCGACCGCCCGGTCGCCGGGCCAGAGATGGTGTTTACCCACCGCAGCAAAACTACCGGTACGGAGAAATGGACCCGCACGTTCAACGATTCTACGACCTACGATAGCCTGTCGTTCTCGTACATCGACCCGGATACGAACGTACAGGAGACGATTTATATACCGGAAGAACTCGGCGCAAACACCGAGGAGTACGAATCGAAAGGCGTGCGCAACTATCAGCAGGCATATTGGCTAGCGTGGCGTCGCTACCAGCGTAACACGTTAAGTAAAGTTGTCGTAGAGTTCGAAGCTACCGAAGAGGGGGCGCTCGCTACACCGGGCGGTGTAATCAGCGTGGTTAAAGGTTCACGTATTGCGCCACAGGACGGCTATATTGTTGCCGTTAATGGGCTTACGCTGACACTGTCACAGCCCGTTACTTTCACACCCGGCGACGACCATTCTATCATCCTCAAGAAGCGCGACGGCTCCGTACAGAGTATATCTGTTATCAAAGGAACCCACGACCGCGAGGTGATTATGCTCTCTGCGCCGGAGGAGGCAATCTACACAGGGAATAGTGCGCTAAAAACTGAGTTTTCATTCGGCAACGAAGCAAGGCATAATGCTCAGAAGATAGTTGTTTCTTCAATCGACCCTGGTGACGACCGCACGGTCAAGATTACTGGTTACAACTACGACGACGGATTCTATAAATACGACGGCGTCGCGCCTTACGGCAGCGGTTTCTCCGACGGATTCAGCAATGGTTTTAATTAAAGAGGACTCTATATGTCAAGCGGATGCGGTGACGTTTTAAGCCTGGCGGATTTACAGACCGCCAAGAAACACCAGATTTTCGAAGCTGAAGTCATCACTGGCAAATCCGGCGGGGTTGCTGGTGGTGCAGATATTGATTACGCTACTAATCCGGTAACTGGGCAGATGCAGAAAACGCTTCCAGCCGTGTTGCGCGATGCTGGTTTTTCTCCTGTATCGTGGGACTTTTCCACCGGCGGTACGTTAACAGTTAATGACCGCGACAAAGTTGTTTACGACCCGGTAAGCCTGACTTGGTACTCATATGCAGGTACGTTGCCGGTTACGGTTCCCGCGAGTTTTAACCCCGTCGGTAACGCAAACTGGAAGCCGCAGACGGACCCAAATTTGCGTAATGATTTGGCGTCAAGTACCGCCGGTTTAGGGGCTTCACTGGTGTCTTTTTCCAACGGTAACACCGTTGGAACATTATCTGACGCGGACGGTGCCAAGAACATAGGCAGCGGCGAAAGGAGTTTGCTTGCACGTAACAATGATGTTAAGCATTCTGGCGACTTTTCTACCCTGCAAGCCGCGGTGGATGCGTCGCTACCGAAAAATGACTTACTTATTTCCCCTGGCGAATATACTGAAAAAGTTACTATTGGTAACGCACAGTTAAAAGGCGTTGGTGGGGCTGTAGTACTAAAAACACCAACAGGCTTTACAAACACTGTCCAGGTTAATTCATCTACACCCCATTGGCAATTCCGCCATAGTTGTGGTTTTGCTATAGATGGTTCTGGAACAACCGGGAGCGTAGGTATTAGTTTTGACCCGTCAGACCAATATTCTGGCCGACATAATTTTAGTGATTTATACATCCACAACATCAACAAGGCCATTCAGAAGCCTTCCGGGAACATCGGTAATACATGGAGAAATATTG
>ERZ1031798.60-NODE-60-length-27250-cov-6.649053_pt1 | contig 27250 bp, 19 predicted proteins | sample MGYA00517882_ERZ1031798 | MGnify/ENA primary metagenome ERZ1031798 (study PRJEB33719, sample SAMN04261244) | wastewater metagenome | biome: rural village; feature: human; material: feces | host: Homo sapiens | place: El Salvador | collected 2013-01-07 ...
CAATCGTTACCGGCAAGGCTTACACGCTGCCGTACACCTCTCACTTCGCTGAGGGCGAGGCTAACAGCTTGTGGTGGTCGCTTGGTCTCGACGAGGAAGGCGGCATCGGTTTCCTTCTCAACACACAGACCTCAAGCGACGGCGACAGCCACTGCCGCGTGTTCACATCGTTCAGCAAGGGTGGCACAGCCGACCTCAGCTCTGGTAAGATAGCTCTCGCCGGCGCCAACAACCCGGCTGTATTCTTCAGCTACAACGGCACAACCGGCAAGAACTGCGTTCTCAAGGTGTACGCTCAGACTCCTGACGGCACACGCAAGCTCATCGGCACCGTCGACTACTCTAAGCTCAGCGGAAAGGCTGAAGACTGGCGCCGCACATCGTTCAAGATTCCGGCAGAGATGGCTAAGGCAGACTACGTGATGCTCACCTTCGTGGGCGAGGCTGACACATACGGCGTTGTTCGCATCGACGATATCTGTGTTCGCAGCATCTACGACAACGACCTCGCTGTGAGCGTTTCGGCTCCTGCCAGGATGAAGAGAGGCGTGTCGGGCAAGGCTACGGTAACGGTGACGAACAACGGTGAGAAGGATGCTTCAAACTATCGCGTGATGCTCACCGCTGACGGCGCTCTGGCGTTCGACCAGACCGTGACAGAGGTGCTCAAGCCGCTCCAGACAAAGTCGTTCACCGTAGACGTGAAGAGCAACGTGACAAGACAGTCGTCTAAGTTGCGCCTCGTGGCTGACGTAGAGTATGCTGCCGACCAGTATAAGGCTGACAATACGGCTAATTGCATGGTGGACCTCGCTGAGTCGGGCGTTCCTTCGCCTAAGAACTTCTCGGCTACAAACGACCAGGCTGCAAGCAAGCTCACCATGAACTGGAGCGTTCCGGCTCCGGCAAGCATCCAGAATCGCGAGACATTCGAGAACTACGACAACTGGACTATCAACCAGTTCGGCGACTGGACTACCTATTCTTCTATCAAGAGTGGTGAGACCGGTGGTCTGTGGGGTTCGCAGGGTATGCCTTTCCCGCATGAGAACGAGCTGTACAACTACATCGTGTTCAACCCGGATGCTATCCAGGATGGTATCACTTCGCAGAACTTCACTCTCAAGCCTCACGGTGGTGAGAAGTGTCTGATGACTATGTTCGCTCGCGAGATTGTCAACAAGAAGTTCGTTTACTACGATGCCGACAACTGGCTCATCTCGCCGATGCTCTCTGGCGAGGCGCAGACCGTGCTCTTCTGGGCTAACAACGGTCAGCCCGACCCGTCGAACATACGCTATCCGCAGACTATCGAGGTTTATTATTCGGACAAGACCAACGACCATGCCGACTTCAAGAAGCTCGAGACCTTCACACACAGCGGCGGCAAGTGGGATTCTTACACAGTAGACCTGCCTGAGGGCGCAAGCTACTTCGCTATTCGTTGCGCTACACCTGAAGCTAACGCTTACATGCTCATGCTCGACGACATCGTCTACAAGGCAGGCTTCGGCAAGCTCGAGGGCTTCCGCGTATATCGCAACGACAAGATGATTGAGCAGCTTCCGGCTACCGCTACATCTTACACCGTCAACTACGACCCGCAGGCTGAGCCTACACGCTACAGCGTTTCGGCTGTGTACACCGGTGGCGAGTCGGTAAGCGTTTCTTCTGACGACTGCCAGACCGCTATCAATGGCGTTACAATCGACGCTCAGCATCCGGTTGATGTCTACACCGTAGACGGCAAGCTCGTGATGAAGAACGCCACATCGCTCCGCCAGCTGAAGCGCGGTGTATACGTTGTGAACGGCGTTAAGATCGTGAAGTAAACTTTAGGGGGTGCCTTAAAAACAAAAATCGCCTCGCTTGGAGACTTCCAAGCGAGGCGCTTTCTTTATGTAGTATGTGTTCTTAAAATACCGCTGCAATGCGGCGGATTGCTTTCAGCTTTTCATGCAGTGTGTTGTCATTCATCGCCGTATGCATATTGTATTTCATCTGCATTTTCAAGAGAGAGTCTGCAGGGATGTCCAATGCTGCTTCAAACATCAATGCTGTTGTTGTAGTGATGGGTCTGCGGGCATTTAGTATTTCGTTCAGCACACTATAGCCCATCCCTAAGCTATCTGCAAACTTACGTTGTGATATGCCTCTCTCCTCTAATTCGTCTTTTACTACTTCACCAGGGTGAGTAGGGTAAAAACCATAGCCTAAATCTGACATAATATTATTTACTTATAATGGTTTGACAACTCTAAAATATTGCAAATTGTAATTTTTCTTTCATTTCCAACAACTTCAGAGCGAAATTCTATTCTGTATTGGTCGTTGACTCTTACAGATTCACGATCTTTTTTATCACCGATTAGCGCTTCATAATGAAGTGCCTTGTATCGATAGAAGTCTTCGGTGCAACTTAATGATTCCATCAAGTCTATCACTCGTATGTATTTCTTTACGATTTGAGGTTGAAAGCGATATTTCTTGTTATGCGCTTTACCATCATAATATAATTCTCGGAGATAATCCTCTTCAAATTTTATTTCCATTTTCTTTTATATTGCTTTGCAAAGATACGTGTTTAATCTAATATTCGCAAAAAAAGCGAACGTTAAATCAACATAATATTTCAAGATTGTTTAGCTTTATCAGCTGCGGCGATACTCCGACGGCGACATGCCGGTGTGTTCTTTGAAGTATTTGCCGAGGAACGACTGGTTGGAGAAGTTGAGCTCTTGCGCAATCTCCTTGATGCTTTTCTGCGTGTTGCGCAGCAGCATACGCAGTTCGATGGTGACGTAAGAGTCGATCCACTCGTTCGGCGTGCGCTTCGACACCGCCTTGATGGTTTCGGAGAGATACTTGGGCGATATGCAGAGCTGCTCGGAGTACCAGCCCACGCGGCGCTCCGCACGGAAGTTCTTCTCCACGAGCTTTATGAACTGTGTGAATATCTCCTCGGCGCGTGTGTTGCAGCTCTCGTTCTGTGCCTGCACACTGTAGATGACGTTCGAGAGTTCGTATGCCATGGCGAGGAACATCGCTTGCACCATCTCGCGGCGGAAGCGGTTCTCGGGCTCGTCTATCTTTGTCTTCATGCGGAAGAATGTCTCGTGTATGAAGTCGGCGCGCTCCTTCGGCAGCCGGAACACGGGGTGGTTGCGTGCGAAGAGGAAGAGCGACGATAGCTCGTGTACGCTCTTTATCGTCTCGTTGAAGAACTTGTAGTCGACGAGTATGCCTATGCCGCGGCAGTCGGGCGAGAGCGTGCAGTTGTACACCGAGCGACCTTGGTTGATGATGATAAGGTCGCCAGGCTCAACGTTGTGCTTCACCGAGTCGACGTAGTAGCTCACGTTGCCTTCGAGGCACATGGCGAGCAGAAGACACTGCATGCGGCGAGGTTCGCGCGGAATGGGTATCTTCGACACTTCGTCGAGTAGTAGTATGTCGTTGCCTATGTGGCTTCCGTCGCAGAATCTTACACTCTGGCTGACGGTGATGTCTCTGAAATCGGGCATGATGGTGTGATGTTGAGATGGTGAGATATGTGGTGCTATTGTTGAGGCTTCTGTAGTCGCTGGTTGAGCTGGAACAAGGATGCTCCGAATATCATCAGCGAGAAGAGCATTGCGAGCGCCACGCGCTTCATATCGCCTCCGAAGAAGTCGACGAACTTCATGTCGGCAGCCTGCGGCATGATGCGGTAGAGCAGTACGGCGGTAGAGTTGTTCACCCAGTGGAACACCACGCCAGGCATTATGCTGCCCGTGCGCACGTACATCCATCCGAGCAGCAGTCCGCAGAGGAACGCTCCGATGCCCTGCGCCATATTGCCGTGGACGATGGCGAAGAGCGCTGCCGAGAGCGCTATGGCTACCCACTGGCGGTGTTTGCCCACCATGTCGCAGAGCACGCGCAGTATGGCTCCGCGGAAAACGTATTCCTCGGCGATAGGCGCTATGATGCCAATGGTGATGAAGCCCAGTTTATGGCTCATGATGCCCTTGAACATCTCGTTATATGTGTCGGGCAGTTCTACGCCGAGCAGTTCGTTGAGGTAGGCGAGCGGTGCAATGGTGCCTATGGTGAGGCACACCACCCAGAACATCGTGAACCACGGGCGTGTGTTGATATAGTCGCCGGAGCAGGGCGTCCAGCGTAGTTTGTAGAACAGCGCTATAGTGATGAGGCTGCTCACAAGCGTTGTGATGGTTGTGATGCCGGCTGTGATGCCTGCTGTCTGACTGACTAACATCACTACAGCAATTGTTATCGCTTGTATCGTGAGGAAGGCGAAGAGGTACAACGCCACGTTCAGTAATTCTCGCTTTTTCATGTGTTATGGTGTTGAGATGTTGTTATGTTGAGGTGTTGAGATATGATGTTGTGATATGATGTTGAGGTGTTGTTATGTTGATATGTTGAGATATGATGTTGATATGTTGAGATATGATGTTGTGATGTTGTTATGTTGAGGTGTTGAAATATGATGTTGAGGTGTGGTGATTTGTACTATTGTCACCATCTCACCATCTCACCACCTCACCATTACAACATCAACCTCTCACCACCTCACCATTACAACACCATTTCAACCTCTTTCTTGTCAGCTTCGAGCTGCTTCTTCAGCGCCTCCACGCTTTCAAACTGTCGTTCGTCGCGCAGTTTTCTGCCGAACTCCACGCACACGTTCTTGCCGTATATGTCGCCCTCGAAGCCGATGATGTGCGCTTCGATGGTGGTCTGCTGGCGCTGGAAGGTAGGGTTGTTGCCGATGTTGAGCATTGCCGGCATCCACTCGCCACCCTCTATGCTCACCCTTGTGGCATAGACGCCGTTCTGCGGCACGAGTTTCTCCGTGCTCTCAGGCACGATGTTCGCCGTGGGGAACCCTATTCGTCTGCCCTCCTGAAAGCCGTGCGCCACGCTGCCCGTGATAGAGTAGGGGTGCCCCATGCAGTTGTTCGCCTCCAGGATGTTGCCCTCAGCAAGCAGACGCCGTATGAGCGACGACGACACACGCAGCCCGTCGATGTCTATCGGCGTGTTCTGCACCACCTCCATGCCCATCTCGGCGCCGTAGCGCACATAGTCGGCGAAGCCCTCGGCGCGGTTGTGCCCGAAGCGGTTGTCGTAGCCCGTGAGCAGCAGCGCCACGCCGTACTTCTCGTGCAGCACGCGGCGCATGAACTCGTACGCCGAGAGCTGCGCCATCTCCGTGTCGAAGTGGAGCACCTCTATGCGGTCGGCTGCGGTGGCTTTAAGCAGCTGCAGCTTCTCGTCGGCTGTGGTTATGAGTTGTGGTATATAGTCGGCGTGCACCACTTGGCGCGGATGACGGTCGAACGTAATGACGAGCGACTGTCTTCCACGTGCGTGTGCCATCTCTGTGAGGCTGTCTATCATGAACTGGTGTCCGCGATGTACGCCATCGAAGAAACCTATTGTTGCGCAATAATCGTATCTCATACATGCAAAGATACTGATTTTAAGACGAATGGCAAAAGAATACGGCTAAAACCTACCAGCGGTTGAACAGTTCGAGACTGAATCGGACGGCTACATCCGTAAAGCGCCACTTCTTCTGCGAGGCAAACACGCCGATAGACACGGCACGCGTCTGCACGCCGTAGCCCCATTCCACGTAGGGCGTGAGGTGGCTCACCGAGAGCACGTTCACGTACACGCGCTCCTTCTCCAGCAGTCGGCCGATGAGCGGCATCCAGTAGAGCGCCAGCTGCGGCGTCTCGTACGTCACGTTGCCGCGCACGTAGTATTGCGAGGCATTGTACCAGTTGGAGTTGAGCAGCTCGAACGATCCCGACCAGTTGTCGTTCCATCCGTTCGGTAGGTTGTTCTCGCGGAAGTTGGAGTAGTCGAGAAAGTAGCGGTCCTTTCCGCTGTGCGTGTAGAAGCCCGTGCCCAGACGCATCTGCACCGAGTTGAGCGCCGATATGCGGTGGATGTACTGCGCGTCGAACTCCATGCGCTCGTAGTTGATGTTGGCGCCCAAGAATCCGTCGATGCTGCGCTCGTAGTTGGCTGTCAGGATAGGTCCGTTGTAGCCCATAGGGCGATATGTCAGCTCCACCATCGGCGCCACAGACGTGTATGTCGTAGGCATTCCTGCTTCATGAAATCCCGAGTCGTGTATAGCCGTGCGGCGGTGGCTGTTCACACCCACTTCGAAACCCCACTTCGGCGTCGGGTCGTAATGGGCGTACAGCTTCAGACTATGGTCGCGGAAGTAAGTCAGGTTCAGACTGTCCCAGTTCACCGTCTTGTCGCGCCGGTCCTTCACGTAGTCGAGCACCGACGAGTTGTGTATGCGTCTGCCCGTAGCCCATTCCGAACGCACGAATCCGTTGTGGCGGTTGTCGAAGTAGTAGGTGAGCGGAATGTTGAAGAAGAACTGCTTCTGCTTGAACGAGTAGCCCGTCTTCACACGCGCCTGAATCTTCTGGTTGTCGGTGAAGTTGTACTGCCCCTGCACGTCGAACATATACGTCAGACCGCGACGGTTGCTGTACGAGAAGTACAGCGGATTCAGAATCGGACCGATGCGGAACGCTCCGCGCTTGTCCTTGCCGATGTCGCCGCCGATGCGTCCCAGCAGCGCCTGACCCACGTCGCGTAGCAGTCGGCGGTTGTATTTGTTGCTCTTCGATCCGTCGGTTGAGTCCGCAGCCGCAGAGTCCTTCACGCTCTGTCTGTACATATACTCCTCATGCTCCGTCAGCGGCATCGGACGCACGCGTTCGAGCAGCCTTCTCTCGTCAATCTTCCGGATGGTGTCGGCAGCGTTCTTCGCATTCCTTACGGGCAGCCGCCTCGCCTCCTCCTCCGTCAGTCCGATAGAAGGCAGTCCGTACGCCGTGGTGTACTCCGCCGTAATGTCGTTGCCGAGGAAGAGAAAGCGCGAGTTCAGACTGCAATACTTCGGCAGCAGTCGGCGTCCCTTCTCCTCGTCCATCGTCGTCGACAGATGGAAGCGCACCATGTCGTATTCGCCGTCCAATGCCAGCTCGATGATGCGGCCCGTCTGCTCGTCCACCTGCGCCCAACCGCGCACCAGCAGCGTACTGCGTACCCGCGGCGAGAAGTTCACCAGCGCCGTGCCCTTCGTCAGCGGCATCGCACGATAGCGGTAGTAGCGTCGGTTGCGTCTATGGAAAGGCGAAATAATGCGGTCGTTGATGAGCATCTCCTCATAGATAAGCGGAGTGAGGTACGAAAGCACTGTCGGCATGGGCAGCGACTTGCGCGGCGTGGTAGAGTTCTCCAGAATGCGCTGCGCCGTGATGCGTCCTTCGCCGTCAACAGACATGCGGTTGAACGTCTCGCCGAACACCTCGCGCTTGCTCGCGTTTGCAATGGCAAACATCGAGGGCACCGTGAGCAGCACGGCGTTGCGACGGTTCGTGCGAATAGAGTATTTCGTGTAGGCATAACCCTCCTTCGGACGGCTCTCGGCGGTGTCCAACGAGGCTGCATAACCGAATACGCGCCTCATCGTCTGAAGCGTGTACCTGCGATTGTCTGCACCGAAACCGTCATAGACAAACACAAAAAGCGCTATTAATATAAATAATGTGCGTCTCAATCTTCCTTGTTATGCTACATACTATGGTCGTTCGCGTCCGCCGTCCGATCGGATTCCGTCCGCCGTCCGATCGGATTCCGTCCGCCGTCCGATCGGTTTCCGTCCGCCGTCCAATCGGATTCCGTCCGCCGTCCGACCATCAACATACGCTTGCAAAAGTAGTTAAAATAATGACAAACGCCCCCTTTCCTCACCGAATACCCCTCAAAACATAACTTTTATTAATGATTTTTCAGTCCTTCCCCGCCTCATCGCCTTGTTTTTTATGTCAAACTTTCTGTTTTTTTGTAGCAATATCCTTGTTTTTTCGGTTCTTTCTTATTGTTTTATGCAGAAAACGTTCCAAATATTTGGCGTTTTTCCCGAAAAACACTACCTTTGCATCTGCAAACTTATCCTAATACACAGGTTAAGTCGGACTTGTAGCTCAGTTGGTTAGAGCAACAGACTCATAATCTGGAGGTCCCTGGTTCAAGCCCAGGCTGGTCCACGCTTCTATTACAGCGACTTACGCTTCGGCGTAGGCCGCTGTTTTTGGTTTCTGCGTAAACAATGGGAAAAGTTTCTTTTCTCCTTCCAGTCAAGGAGCTGTTGATATATTTTTCGCTTCATAGTAACGCCTTTTACACCTTTTCGAGATATCTGACCTTTATATAATACACCTTTTGAGATTTATTGCAAGTATAACATTGAAAATTTATTAGTGATGCTATAAAACTATGATTATTGGCGACTATATAATTGTTTGTTGCAGAATAATAGTATATTTGCAGTAATAAAAGAAATAGTTAATAATTAAAAAATGCAACATGGATAAAAGCTATATCATATTTCAAGAGAATGGTTTATTTGGTGTTAAAAACCGAATAGGAAAAGTTGTTATCCAACCTCAATACTTGGAAATGCAACCATTTAATTGTGGCTTGTCTCTAGTAAAAAACCAACAATATGAATATGGGTATATTGACATAACTAATAGACAAGCAATACCTTTTGGATTATATTCTTGGTGTGACCCTCAATTCACTTGTGGCTTTGCCCGTGTTATTGAATGTATTCATCACGAAAAAGAGAAAAGCTTATTGATGGCAGGGAAATGGGGTATTATAGATACATTAGGAAATGTTATTGTGCCTTTTAAATACGATAAAATTTGGGCTCTTAAAGAAGAATATCTTTTCTCTGTTAAAGCCTTCATTAATGAAAAAGAGGAAAGACTGAATCTTCATGAATTAGCTACAAATGTTATTTTTGACGGTTTGACCTATATTAAAATATATTCCGCAGAGGAATTTAAGGATTTGACTAATTGTAACCGTATAGAAGTTAAGCAATGTCAAGATACAGGCATTTTATATTTTACTTATGGAGCCAATATCGGTTATGTTTATTTGAATAGTATTCCGAAAGAACCAGTAATATCTCTCGTTGTAAATAGCAGCGGTAAAATATTTCCTTTACTAATGGAAAAATCAGATATTTTAAAAAGTACATTGCCAAAAATAAAACATGCTCCTAAAGAAGATAATTCCGATACAGTTTCAAACAATGCTTCTGTTACTGATACCGATAATTGGAGCGATCCTTATGGATATGAAAAGGATTTTTATGACGGATGGAATAGAGAAGATGTAGAAAATGGATTAGCAGATGCCTATGAAGGAGATGCTGATGCCAGATGGAATAATGACTGATTAAACTGTACTTTTAAAGTGAAGTATATCAAAAATGTTATAGAATAATGTCAAGTAACTTTTAAAAATATAAGTATCTCGCCTTCAATGAGTTTTTCTGTTGTTGGTTACATGTTCCATATCAGCATCATCTACCTTGGCTTTACCAGTTATATTTTTATGTCTATACGGTCATGGCTTGCCCTAAATGCATAACGATAGCATAGGTCATGGCTTTTTAATATATTGCCAAATAAATGGAGTTTCTTTGAGGTTGTTTAACTATCAGATTTATGCTATTAGGACGTTATTTGAAATAAAATGGAGATAATGAATGCATTACAAGGTGAATTTATTACCTTTGTGAAAGTTTAGTCATAAAATAACAATATTGGACAACATAATGAGTAAAACGTTTAATATATATTGCGACGAAAGTACGCATCTGATACATGATGGACATCCATACATGTTGTTAGGGTATATAAGTATCGCCTATCCTCAGATTAAAATTGCCAAAGAGGAAATTAAAGCAATAAAGGCGAAATACAATTATAAAGAGGAACTAAAATGGACAAATGTTCATGATGCCACCTATAAAGTATATTCAGAGCTGATAGACTGGTTTTTTATGAACGATTTGGAATTTAGAACGGTAGTAGTGGATAAATCACAAATAGACGAATCCCGAGCAGACTACACATTTAACGATTTCTATTTCAGAATGTATTTCCAACTATTACATAATAAAGTTGATTTTCAGAATACCTACAACGTATATTTAGACATTAAAGATACGTGTAGTTCAGAGAAACTCGAAACATTAAATCGAATCATGAGCTACAATTCGTCTATTGGAAGACTTCAATTCATACGTTCACACGAAAGCGTATTTATACAACTCGCGGATGTATTAATGGGAGCTATCAACTATAATTTGCGTATAGAAAAAGGTGATGTGCTTGGAAAAGTTATTGCTAAGCGTAAATTGGTAGAAAAGATAAAAAGACATAGCAATATTTCCTTGAATACAACAACACCATTATCAAGAAAAAAGTTTAACTTGTTTTTCATCTCATTAAAGTAGTATATGGGCGGATTCAACATATTAAAAACATATCCTGAATTATTGGAGATATTAGGTCTTAGCGAAACTGAAAGATATCATGACTTACAGGCTATCTTTAAAAGAGACATTGAAGACAATTCATGTTTTGCGTTTCGCAATAGGCGTATTTATCCAATAAAAGCACAAGGAGAAGCTGATATGGGAAGACTATTTAAGCATTTGACTTGTGAAGAAATTATGGTGGAGTGCGAAGATGGTACGAAATATCCCAAACGTGTATTTGAGGTCGCACGATCTCAGAGATTGCATTGGATAAACCATCATATTAAGGAAAAAACGCCTTCAAACATAGATGTGTTTACGGTAGAAGAGAGAGATACAAAAAAACGTAAAGTCAAAAAGACGTACATTTACGATAAAGTTGAAAAATATATCATAGTTTTGGAGCAACAAAGAACGAATGCGTTCTACCTTCTTACCGCATATCATCTTAATAAAGAATACGGGGAGAAGGCTCTTTTAAAGAAAATGAAAAAGAGAATTTCTACACCCATATAAAAACGCAAGACCCGAGATGCATCAAAGGCAATCGGGTCTCGAAACTCTTTCTAATTATAGATGAGCGATGCAAAGTTAGCATGTTTTATTTGATATTCCAAGAAATATATTGCATATCTTTTGGAATTAACATTTAGAATATATAAAGATGAGAATTTTTCAAGGCTAGACGATCAGGAGATGCAATCCTTACAGAGGCTATGCGACATAATTGTCGTATGTCCTTCAACGGGCTCACCCAATAAACCTGTGGGGATTAAGCATATAGTTTTGTAAGTAAAAAGAAAACGTTGCAGAATAGGCTTTGGAGTCACACTCCGAAGCCTATTCTGTTTTTTCTGCGTGGCATCTCTATGGGCACAATGTCCTCCGGCGTAATCAGAAGGAGGTCGTTGTGATTCTTCGGCGGCTGCTTCACGCATCGTGTGGCGTGCTGAATGTAGATGCGCTCCAGCTGGTTGGCTATAAAGCGTGCGTTGCCCCACGTCTCGGTGTCGCGAGCGCTGAAGGCGAGCGCTATCATATCGGTGTATTTCTGCCATGCCTTTACGGTGAAGCGGTAGCTGTACTCCTCAATGCGGCGGCTGGTTATCTCGAGCAGTTCGTCGACGCTGAAGTCGGCAAACTCGAAGCGGTTGGGGAAGCGCGACAGCAGTCCGGGGTTAGTCTCGAGCAGTTCGTTCATCGGCTCCTTGTATCCGCAGAGCACCACGGCGATGTCGCGCTGACTCTCGTCGGCGAGCAGATTCATGAGCAGTTGCACGATGATCTTTCCGGGGTCGTTCTCGTTCTTTCCGTTCAGAAGGTATGCCTCGTCAATCATCAGGACGCCGCCCTGCGCCATCTCCACCACTTGCTTCATAGCCCTTTCCTCGTCGCCCCAAAGCGTGCCGATGAAGGTGCCGCGGTCGCATATCACGACGTGTCCTTTCGAGAGCGCTCCCGCCTCGTGCAGCAGCGCCCCGAATATCTTGCAGACCGTTGTCTTGCCCGTGCCGGGGTTGCCGAGGAATAGGCTGTGCAGCGAAACCCGGTGCTGCTTCAGTTCGGGAAACTGTTCGTGCAGCATGCGGTTGTAAGCGGTCAGCGCCACCAGTTCGTCCATGCGCTTCTTGATGTTGCCGCAGCCCACTAGCTTCTGCAGCTCTTCCTGCGGATTGTCTATGGGGCGCAGTATCTCCACCTTTACTCTTACGTTCTGGTTCTGCTCTATGACGTCGCCAGGTAGCGGACTGTCGGTGCAGATGTCGTCAGCCTTCTCTGTCGGAGTGTTGTCCTCGGCTTCGTATTCATCTACATCCTCATCTTCATCTTCATCTTCCAGAAAAGGATCCTCATCGTCCTCAGTCTGCATGTCGTCGAGTTTCACATCCTTGTATTTTTCGCTCACGAACTGCTTCAGGAGTCGTTCGAAATCCTCGTTAAAATTCTCGTCAGTGTTGTTCTGCATATTAGTCATAATTCTATCACGTTAAAAAAGCAACTAAATTCTTTGTCATTTCGTTCATTTTTTTGCTACAATAATATTTGTTTTGTGATAGAATTATGATTATCTGCTGCAAATGTAGTGCAAATATTGATAACTACCAAATGTTTTTGCGTAACTTTTTATACCTTTGCATCGTTTTATAAAGCATTTTGTAGTGGCTTTATTGTAAAGCCGATACTCATTGACAGTCGTAGGATAACACTGAAAGCACTTAAATATGGATAACGTAAACGATTTCTTCGCCACGCTCAGCTCGTATCTTTGGGGCTGGCCAATGATTGTACTGCTACTTGGCACCCACGTTTTTCTATCCGTCCGCCTGCGTTTCCCGCAACGCAAGCTCTTCACAGCCATACGTCTCTCCGTACAGCGCGACAAGTCGCAGAAAGGCGATGTGTCGCAGTTCGGCGCACTTGCCACAGCTCTTGCCGCCACTATCGGTACGGGCAATATTATAGGTGTTGCCACAGCCGTTGCGTTAGGCGGTCCGGGGGCGGTGTTCTGGTGCTGGCTGACAGGCGTGTTCGGCATCTCGACGAAGTATTCCGAGGCTCTGCTCGCCATAAAATACCGTGTGAAGTCAGAAAAGGGACACATGCTTGGAGGTCCGATGTACACCTTGGAACGCGGTCTGGGATGGCGCAAGATGGGCATTCTGTTTGCCGTGTTCACAGCCATTGCTGCGTTTGGCATAGGCTGTACGGTGCAGGCGAACGCCATCTCTACCATAATGCACGCCTCGTATGGCATCAGCACCAGCGTTAGTGGTGCCGTGCTGATGCTTCTTGCCGCTGCGGTTATCCTTGGTGGCGTGCGCAGCATCTCCAAAGTGTGCAGCATGCTGGTTCCGTTCATGGCGTTGCTTTATGTGTTGGGATGCATATATATATTATGTATGAATGTCGTCTATGTCGTACCGGCGCTCAAGCTGATAGTGAACTCGGCATTTTCGCCTGAAGCGGCAGGTGGCGGTTTGGCAGGCGGATCGGTCATCATGGCTGCCCGCTACGGCATTGCGCGCGGTCTTTTCAGCAACGAGTCCGGACTTGGTTCGGCTCCTATCGTTGCGGCTGCTGCACGCACGAAGAACCCCGTACGCCAGGCTTTGGTTTCCTCTACTGGCACCTTCTGGGATACGGTAGTGATATGCGCACTCACCGGACTTGTCATCGTAAGCAGCATCATCGCCTATCCCGACATCGACTATTCAAACGGCGCCGAGCTGACGAAGATGGCCTTCTCGAAGATTCCGTGCGTCGGTCCGTTCATATTGAGCTTCGGACTGCTCACCTTCGCCTTCTCTACCATTCTCGGATGGGGCTATTACGGAGAGCGTGCGATGGAGTATCTGAAGGGCAAGCGCTGGACTCACGTCTACCGCCTGCTTTACATCCTGGCGATATTTGCCGGCAGTGTGGCAAACCTTTCTATCGTGTGGAACATAGCCGACTGCATGAATGCCCTCATGGCTATCCCTAACCTGCTCTCGCTGATCTTCCTCAACGGCGTCATCGTTCACGAAACACGCAAGTATCTGTGGCGCGACCGGCTCGACCGCGAGATGAACGAATTTTAAAATCGAGACATAATCTTTACCTTACTATCTAACGTCTCCCTCGTTCGGCAATGCTGAGCGAGGGGATTGTCATTTATATATCAACTCAATGTTCTTCCTCCAACTGCTTCAACAGAAAATCCTCAAGCGTCTTTTTGTCGGGCAGTTGCAGCATATAGGTAGAAACGAAGAGGTTGTTATCCATGCCGGCGAGCGCGTACTCCACCATCTTCTTGCCCTTGCGTGTGCAGAGCAGGATGCCGATAGGAGGGTTGTCGCCAGGTTGCATTTCGTTTTCGCGATAATGTGAGACGTATGCGTTGAGCTGTCCGAAGTTCTCGTAGGAGAACTCCTCGTTCTTCAGTTCTATGATTACGCCGCAATGCAGTATGCGGTTGTAGAATACAAGGTCGGGATAGTAGTACTCGTCGTCGATGATGATGCGCTTTTGGCGAGCCTCTAAGCAGAAACCCTTGCCAAGCTCGAGAATGAACTCTTGCAGGTGGCTGATAAGCGCATCCTCCAAGTCATGTTCGTCAACAACTTCCTGCGCCTTCAGTCCAAGAAACTCGAACGTGAACGGCTGGCGTATCTGCAACTCTGCCGAATCGTGGCCTTGAACAGAAGGAAGCGAAAGCAATTTCTCGGGATTGGCGCTGATGCCTGCCCTGACATATAGATTGGTGCTTATCTGACGGCGAAGCTCACGAACCGACCAGGTACACTTGATGCACTCCTGCTCGTAGAAGTAGCGTGCGAGAGGGTCGTCAACCTTCATAATCTCATTGATATGTGAGAATGAAAGCTTTGAAACCAATGTTTCTCCAGGAGTTACGAATTTGCATGACGCTGTTGTGCAAATTATATCGGTACGCATTGAGGTGTCTTCGGATGGTAATGAAATTATATCTTCTGTAGATTTGCATGACACTGTCGTGCAAATTCTATTCTTAAAATTCTCAATCATCTGAGGATACATACGATAAAAGTTGCGAGAACTTTGGAATGTATTACGTGTCAGTCCCTTCCTATCCACCCTTTCCTCCAACTTCTTCAGCAGTTGCGTTCCATACTCGGCCCTATCCTTGCCGTGCTGTTCAAACTCGACGATGTAATAGCCAATGAGCCAGTTGCGCATCGTCTGCATACGATTGATTGCTTTTACTGCGTACGATTGTGCTGCATCATGAGTAGTCTGAACGATAGAAGCCAAGTCGTTGAAGGAGTGAAGCGTCTTGCTCCAATCCTCAAAAGGCAGTTCCATGCCGTCGTGCAGGTATTTTTTCACTTCGTTTGCCATAATATTTTAGGTTTAGCTATTCATAGGAAACTTCCACAAAGATACTAACAAATTATAGTCGGGCAAAGTTTTTCTTCTTCAACTTTGCAATAACTAACATAACGGTGGAGCAGCATGAAGAAACTATTGAGGACACCTCCGCTACGGTTCTGCTGTTATAAAAAATCGAACCACTTGAGCACGAATTTCAACCGCTTGTGCCGTAGCCCAATCCGTTTGAGCCCAATCGTCCAAAAGTTGTGTTGTGAGGATGAGAATTTAATCATACCTTTGCATCGGTAACATTTAAATTCCTAACTTTAAACAACAAAAACTATGAAACAGATTAAGTATCTTTTGATGGCTTTTATAGCCTTGTTTACATGCATCTCTTTCTCTGCATGTAGCGACGATGATGAAGGTGGCGGCAGCAGCAAAAATGGCAGCGCTTTCTCCACTCTGGATGGACGTACCGTTAAGTACAAGTATCTTTATGTAGTGTCGGAAGTAGACGATGGCGACACTTTTTATGGACTGTTTGCTTCTACAGAAGATCTCTTCTACTATCGTCAGCATCCAGAAAAGGTAAAGGATAATATGGTATATTCATATATGGCGTTGGATACGTATGCCGACGAGCTAAACAAGCCTCAGCACCAGTTTGACGTTGAAGTTAATTACGACTGCAATCTGAAGGAGGGTATCACTGATGACGAGGACGATTCCGATTTCCCAGTTGCATCTACTCATATTTGGTACAGTACACCTTGGGATCAAGACGAGTCGTCTACAGAGACTTTGACTATAAAGAAGTCGGGCAACACCTTCAAGGTTGAGACTACAGAGCTTACCTTCTTGGCTTCGGAGAAGGGCGTTCACGATGGTATCGACAGCAGCTCAAGAAGAACAAAGGGCAAGATTGCTTTCGAGAGCAGCAATCTTATCAGCGCCGTTCTGGATAGTCCGAAGGTCGTGTTTGTCAAGAGCGCAAAAGACCGCAAGTTCTTGAAGTCGCTCAGAGCTCGTCGTAGATAACAGACAATATATAGCGAATCCCCTCGCTCGGCAATGCTGAGCGAGGGGATTTTTCTGTATTATTGCTGTCCGGTAAAACTAACAATGTGTTCAAAGACGGGCTGAAAGCCCAATAATTACACTGTCTGTTTTACCGGAGAGCAAAGTATCAATATGCCCCTGTTTTCTCAGGTATTACAAATTGGTGCATCATTAATGCACCAATTGTATCTTCCTTATTTTAAAAGGATTGTGATTTATGCGTCACTGTAGCATAAATTTGCTCCAATCCTCAAAAGGCAGTTCCATGCCGTCGCGCAGTTTTTATTGAATATAAAAAAGATGGCGAAATCGTTTATTTGTATTAACTTTGCATTCAATATTAATTTATTGACAAATGGAAATAGATAAAGAAGTAATACTACTTATGTCTCAAGGCGACGAAAGGGCTTATCGGACCATGTTCCATAAGTTTTACCCCAAAGTACATCGCTTTGTCTTCATGTTGCTGAAGAACATGGACGACGCGGACGATGTATGCCAGATTATTTTTGAGAAAATATGGAATAAGCGTCAGAAGTTTGTCGAGATAAAAGATTTTGATTCTTATTTATTTATATTGTCTAAATATACCGTTATCAATTATATCTCAACAAAGTGTGTTATTCCTATAGACATAGACTCCTTGTCCGATAGGTTTGCTAACGAAACTTCGCCACACGATGAGGTGGTGGCAAAGGATACGCAACTGCTTATTGATATGGTGGTTGAGAACATGCCGCCCCAACGCCAGGCTGTTTATCGCATGAGTCGTGAGCAATGTCTGAAGAATGACGAAATCGCCCAACAATTAGGATTGCAAAAGAAAACGGTAGAGAACCATCTTAATTTGGCTCTTAAAGAAATGAAAAAAGCCTTGTATCTGATGATTTTATTGCAAGCGTATTGGGTGTAAGGGTCTTTTAATATGTCTTTAATATAATAATTGTACGGAATATATTATGGCAGTAAATATAAAACAAATCATAGCATATTATTTAGAGCACGATGTGTCTGCTAAAAACAGAGATAGGGTGTTGGAGCGGATTGCGCACGCTAAGGACGACAAGGATGTAAATGAGTCTTTAGGTTCATTGTGGGCTCAGTCTGACTCTGCGTCTATGGACAATGGCGAAATATCTGCGGTCTATGAACGGCTACGGATAACAAACGTGGAAAAGAAAAAGAGCAAATACCTTAAGCTCTTCACTTGGCAAAGGATTGCTGCCGTTATTGTCCCCTTGGTTATGTTCGTTGTGTTTGGCAAGCTGTATGTTCAAATGAGCGATGAGTTGAAGGCTTCGCAGGTGGTGGCTATGCTTCATGAGCATACTATCTCCGGCGAATGCAAGACGATAGCTTTGGCAGACGGTACGCAGGTAAGGCTGAATCAGAGTTCGGTACTTCTTTATCCCGAGAAGTTTGTAGGCAAGGAACGCAAGGTGTTCTTGACTGGTGAGGCTTTCTTTGATATCAAGCACGACGGCAGACATCCTTTTCATGTGAGCACACCTTATTTTGATATAACCGACTTGGGAACATCCTTCTCGGTATCTTCCTACGCAACAGACGAGGAGGTTTCTACTACGCTCAAAACAGGTAAGATAGAGCTTAAGATAGTAGGCGAGGACAAGGTGTATAGGATGAAACCTAACGATCAGTTGGTGTATAATGTGCATACCAAGTCGGTCGATTTGCGTTTGGTTTCGGATGAGGATGACGGGTTGAGTTGGCGAAACAAGCAGATCTTGCTTGATGATGTCACTCTGGCTGAGGCTGCCCGCATGATGGGCGGTGTCTATGGCGTTAAGTTCGTCTTTCGGTCGTCACGCCACCGTAACACAAAGATTACTGTCCACTTCAATCGTGGAGAAAGTCTTAAGAAAGCCTTGGCTATCGTGAAGAATCTGGTACCGGGATTGGAGTATGAGCTGAAGAAGGACGAGGTGGTTATAAAATAGTTATGGCAAGAATAGTGGAGCGCATCATGATGAATGATGCGCTTTTTTTGATAAAAGTTTCATTTTTTTTGTTTTTTGATTGGGTGTAAGTTTAGAAGAGGTAGTCTTTAAGGTGTAGCTACTCAAGTAAGATAATAACTAAAAAAATAAATCTATGAATTTTAAAAGAATTTCAGCTTCATGCTTTTGTTTGTTGCTGGCTGGAAACATAGCGGTTTCAGCTCAAACAGTGACGCTTGGCTCTAATAAGGTCTCTCTGAAGGCTGCGTTTGAGAAAATCGAGAAGGCATCTAAGTACAAGATAGCTTACAACTCCTCGACAATTAACGCTAACCGTATGGTCACCATCAGCAAGACTAAAGGTGACGTGTTGGAGATACTAAACCTGCTGTTGAAGGAATGTGGTTGCACTTATGAGGAAAAGGGCAATTATATTATTGTGAAGCCTCAGTCGAAGAAACAATCCAACGGGCAGAATGTGAAGCGTGTGACGGGTCAGCTTATTGACGAGTTGGGCGAACCGATGATAGGTGTTACTGTCATGATTAAGGGCACCACAACTGGTGTCGTGACCGATTTGGATGGAAAGTTTTCCATAGACGATGTGCCGGCAGGCGCTTCCGAACTACATATTTCATACATAGGCTATGAGGCCAAAGATGTGCAGATTTCGTCTTCTGCCATGCAGATAAAGATGAATCCCGACAATGAGTTGCTTGATGAGGTGGTTGTGGTTGGTTATGGAACTGTAAAAAAGGATGACCTCACTGGCTCGGTTTCAGCCATAAAGCCAGACGAGTTCAATCGTGGAGCCAAGTCGACTGCCCAGGATGCCTTGGTAGGCAAGGTGGCTGGCGTCAATGTGGTGTCAAGTTCGGGCGCTCCTGGTTCGGGTTCCACTATCCGTATTCGTAGTGGTGCCTCGCTTTCAGCGTCCAACGATCCGCTGATTGTGATAGACGGTGTTCCGGTAGACAACTCTTCCATTGAGGGAGGAACCAATCTTATCGGTGGTATCAATCCGAATGACATTGAGACCTTTACGGTTTTGAAGGACGCTTCGGCTACTGCCATTTACGGTTCGCGTGCATCCAATGGCGTCATCGTGATTACAACAAAGAAAGGTACGAACGGCAAGCCTAAGTTCAACTATTCTTCCAACTATGCCGTAAGCACTACAGCAAAGCGTTTGGAAGTGTTGACAGCAGACGAGTTCAGAGCTTTCGCGCCTACCGTGACGGGTGTTCCCGAGAATGTGGAAATGGGCAAGAGCAACACCAACTGGCAGGATGAGATTTACCGCACGGCTTTTGGTATGGACCATAACATCTCAATGTCGGGAAGTATCAAGAACAAGACACCCTTTCGTGTGTCTGCAGGCTACACAAACCAGAATGGTGTGATTCGCACCAACAACTATCAGCGTTACACTTTTGACGGAGGCATTTCGCCTAAGTTTTTCAAGGACCATTTAAGTCTGAATCTCAATGTCAAGGCTTCATACGAGGACAATAGACGAGTGGACGAAGGAGTGGTAGGAAGTGCTTTGTCTTACGATCCGACACGTCCGGTGAAAACGGGCAGTGCCACTTCTGCTACAGATTCTGGTCTTGGCTATTTCATTTGGATGAACGGCAATGCGCCAATGGCTATTCAGGGCGATAACCCTATGGCTCAGCTTGATTTGCAGGACATGCGCAATAGAATCTATCGTTCTATCGGCAATGCTTCGGTTAATTATAAGGTGCATGGCTTTGAGGATTTGCAGCTCAATATGAATTTGGGCTATGATATCTTGGAAAGCAAGTATGCCAAGGATGTTCCTGATCTTGCCGGTATGATGTATACAGCCAACAAGAAGGATGGAACAGGCTTGGATTATGATTCGAAACAGCAGAAGCGCAACACCCTGCTCGACCTTTATGCCAACTACCAGCATACATTTGCCGGAAAGCATGATGTGAGCGCGATGGCCGGTTATGGATGGCAGCATTTCTGGAAGAAGTATAACGACACCACTCTTTCGCCGAAAGGCGAAGAATTGTTCTCGCCGAAACACTACGAGTCTGAGTATTATCTTCTGTCTATGTATGGACGCTTGAATTATGGCTATGCCAGCAAGTATATGGTCACAGCCACTTTGCGTGCCGATGCCTCTTCTCGTTTTGCGAAGGGCAACAGATGGGGCTACTTCCCTTCTGTGGCTTTGGGCTGGAAACTGTCGGAAGAGAAGTTCCTTAAGAACAGTAAGGTGCTTACCAACTTGAAGCTGCGTCTGAGCTACGGTCTTACCGGTCAGCAAGATATCATCAACGACTATCCTTACATGACCACATTCTCCGTGTCTTACCCTGAGTCGAGCTATCTCTTTGGTGACAAATGGTATAACACTTATCGTCCAAACGGATATGACAGAGACATAAAATGGGAGACTACCGAGACCTGGAATGCCGGTTTGGATTATGGATTTCTCAACAACCGCATTTATGGTTCGATTGATGTCTACAAACGCCATACCAAAGATTTGCTGAACACGATTCCGGTGATTTCGGGTGTGAACTATTCTGCTGTCCTGACTACCAACATTGGCGAGATGGATAATAAAGGTGTGGAATTCTCAATTAATGCTGTACCAATCAACACAAAGAATTTTACATGGTCGGTAGGAATGAACTACACCTGGAATGATTCGGAGATTACAAAGTTGAACGTGTCGGATAGCGAGGGCTCTTATGTGGAGACTGGTGCTATTTCGGGTACTGGTAAATTTGTTGAATGTTTCATGGTGGGCAAACGCCCTTACACATTCTATCTGGCAAAGCAGGCTTACGACGAGAAAGGCAAGCCAATCGAGGGAAAGTATGTTCAGCCTGATGGCTCGATATCTTCTACAGAGACACGTTATGCCGATAAGTGTGCTTTGCCGAAGTCGTACCTTGGCTTGAACACTCAACTCTCTTACAAGCAGTGGGAGTTGGGCATTACCGGTCATGGCTCTTTCGGCAACTACATCTACAATTACATCGAGGCCGACCAGTATCAGCAGCAGGTGTATAGCGACCAGGGCAGTTTCTCGAACATCCTGAAGGTGACAGCAAACAAAGGATTCCAGCAGCAGCAACTCTACACCGACTATTTCTTGCAGCGCGGCAACTTCTTCCGCATAGACAATATCACGTTGGGTTACACGTTCAGAAAACTGTGGAACAGCACTTCGTCTCTGCGTGTGTCTGCAGCTGTCCAGAATGTTTGCACATTCACCAGCTATTCGGGCATCGACCCTGAGATCTACTCAGGCATCGACAGAAATGTCTATCCACGTCCCCGTACCTACTCTTTGTCATTCAATCTGAATTTCTAAACAATCATAATAACGACAGGAATATGAAAAAGAATATATTTAAAATATTGATGTTTGTATTTATGGGTTGCTTGACAACTTCATGTTTCGGCGACCTTGACACAATGCCTCTTGACGAAACACAACTGGTCGGCGAGAAGGTTTATAACACGGCTGATGGCTATACGGGTGTGCTGGCAAAATGCTACGGCTCTCTCATCTTGACCGGACAGAAAGGTGGAGATGGCGGCGATGGCGACATTGAAGGAGCCAACGAGGGCTATTCCAGCTATATGCGTCTGATGTTCTACCTGCAGGAATTGAGCACCGACAACTTCCTTATGCCGTCTTCTTCCAATGGCTTGCGCAAGTGTCTTAACCTTCAATGGGATGCCTCAAATGCATCGGTCATCCGTTGGACCTATCAGCGTCTGTACATGAGTATAGCTTATTGTAACGAGTTGTTAAGACAGTGTACGGAGGAAAAGTTGAAGTCACGCGGTCTTTGGGACCAGTTGGGTGGCGAGTGTGCCTCCTATCGTGCAGAGGCCCGTTTCATCCGTGCTTATTGCTATGCAACCCTGTGCGATATGTTTGGAGCAGTACCTTATATAGATGAAAATACGGGTGTAAAGGATATTCCGGCGCAATGGTCGCGTAAGCAGATCTTTGAGTTCGCCGAAAATGAGTTGAAGGATATACAGAAAGACCTGAAGGCTCCTGGTGAAAATGTTTATGCGCGTGTAGACTGCGTGGCAGACTGGTTCTTGCTCTCTCGCATGTATCTGAATGCCAAGACATGGATTGGAGAAGACCGCTATGACGATGCTTTGACTTATGCCAAGAAGGTGATTGAGGACGGTCACTATCCTTTGGCTTCTGACTATCGCCATATCTTCCTTGCCGATAACGACCAGTGTAAGGAAATCATCTGGCCTTTGGTGCAGGATGGATTGAAGGCGCAGAGCTCAGGTGGCACCAACTTCTATGTGAAGGCTTTTGTCAATGGTCCGATGGACGAACTGTATAACACCGGCATCGGTTCGCGTGGTTGGGGTAATGTCAGATCCAAGACAACTCTCGTTGACGCCTTTGATCCAGCCGACGTGATGTTTGACGTGAATGATCCTTGGGGCAATAATAAAAACGACAAGCGTGCGCAGTTTATGACGGCTTTGCCTAATCAGGTGAAGGAAACTTGGGACTCTAAAGACGCCATGACAAGCACCTACACATGTGGATACGGATACATCAAATGGCGTAATGTCACCAAAAACGACCAGATTCCGGCAAGTGGCGACGCTTATACTTCTATTGATTTCCCACTCTTCCGTACGGGTGAGGCTTACCTGACTGCGGCTGAGGCTATTCTGCGTGGAGCCAAGGGCAGCAAGGCTGAGGCTCTGAAATATGTTAATGAAATTCGTGAGCGTGCTTACATGAGTGGCAAGTATGCAAAGGCTGGTGTGCGTTCTGATGTCTCTGGCGATATTGAGGAGAGCGAGCTGACTCTCGATTTCATCATGGCTGAGCGCCAGCGTGAGTTGGCGTCGGAGCTTGTGCGCCGTACCGACCTTATTCGTTTCGGCAAGTACACAAAGGGACATAACTGGGACTGGAAGAACGGCGAGCGTTTGGGTACTGATGTGGACGACCATTTCCAGCTGTTCCCGATTCCTCAAACGGAATTCTCAAACAATCCGAAATTGAAGCAGAATGCTGGTTATGCAAACTAAGAAACATATATGATGAATCTAAGGATTAAGATATTAGCCTTTATATTGGCTACCGTGGGTTTGGGCGTGAATGCCCAAACCACATTTGAGGAAATCAGTGCGGATTTGAACAAGGCGGGTGGCGTTTATCTGGCATATCCGAAGGTGGAAGCCAAGCAGACACCAGCCCCCAAAGGGTATAAGCCTTTCTATGTGAGCCACTATGGCAGACACGGCTCTCGCTATTTGTTAGGCGACAGAGATTATCTATGGATTATACAGCTGATGCAAAAGGCCGATTCCATAAATGGTCTTACTCCTCTGGGCAAGGATGTGTTGAAGAGATTGTCGTTGGTGTGGCAGGAAGTTCAAGGACGTGCAGGCGACCTGACTCCATTGGGCGTTCGCCAGCATCGAGGTATTGCGGAGCGAATGTATAAGAATTTCCCTGAGGTGTTCAGCGGCAAGCGTTCTGTCTCTGCCCGTTCTACAGTGGTTTATCGTTGCGCGATGAGTATGGTTGCTTTTGGCGACCGACTTAAGGGATTGAACCCTAAGCTTGACATCAGTTATGAGATGAGCGAGAAATACATGTCGTATCTCAATTACCATACCGACCGCTCCAATGCCTTCACTAATGGCGAGAAAGGACCTTGGGTGGAAGAGTATCGCAAGTTTGAGAAGGCACAGGTTAAGCCCGACCGTCTTGTGAACTCTTTGTTCTCCAATGCCGATTTCATCAGATGCGAGGTGAATCCCGATAATTTGATGTGGGGATTGTATTGGATTGCTGTCGATATGCAGGACATAGAGACTCCGTTGTCTTTCTACGATATCTTCACAGCCCGCGAGATGTTCGACTTGTGGCAATGCGTAAACTATCGCTTCTATATCGGCAATGCCAATCCGTTGGCAAGCAAAGGCATCGTGATGGCTAACGCCAAGTCGTTGGTAGAGAACATCATCGAGTCTGCCGACGCAGCCATCAAAGACCGCTCTATAGCTGCCACGTTGCGTTTCGGCCATGACGGCAATGTGATTCCTTTGCTGGCTTTGCTCCAGATAGAGAACTTCGATGTTGCTGTGGCAGGACCTTCTGAGGTTTATAAGCATTGGTGCGATTTCAAGGCGACGCCTATGGCTTCAAACGTTCAGATTGTGTTTTTCGAGAACAAGAAAGGCGATGTCCTGGTGAAGTTCCTGCACAACGAGAAAGAGGTTCATGTTCCGGTTGAAACAGATATTTGGCCTTATTATCATTGGAATGAAGTAAGAGATTATTACCAGAAGCGTTTGGCTGGCATGTAGTCTCGCCGCCAATTAGACGAGTTGGCGAAGAAGATGTACAAATACATTTTAAAAGATTTAACCTGCTTTTGTTACAGCAGCATGGTAACGCGATGCCCGATATGCGGTAACGATATGCCCAATATGCTGTAATGTTGTTTTTGCTGCGCGGTAATTGTATTGCCGCGCAGTTTTTTGTTTATTATTTCTGAGGATTGATAATAATAAGTTTGAGAGTTAGTGGAAAAGAGTGTAATTTTGCAGAGATGTTCCTTCAGAACATCAAGCTGAAAACCGAAACAAAATACACTATAAATATATGAAGAAATCCTTACTACTGCTCACTTGCGCACTTGTAGCAAGCCAAGCCTTCGCCGGAGGTCCGCTGCGCGCCGACACCGACCAGCACAACTTCCGACCTTCTACCAACGTCTCCTTCAGCGAGACCACGCTCCCTATCGTTTACATCACGGTCGACGGACAGATCATTCAGCGCGAGAGCCGCGTGCTCGCCACGATGAAGATTATCGACAACGGCGACGGACACAACTACACCGACCTCACGGCGCACCCGTCGCAGAGGGTAGACTGGGAAGGTCCGGTAGCGCTGAAGTATCGCGGCAACACCTCGTTCACCGGGTCTGACAAGAAGCCGTTCTCGCTGAAGACGCTCTCCGCCGCCGACCTGAAGGCGAAGAAGGCGAAGGTGTCTATCATGGGCATGGGCAAGGACAACGACTGGGCGCTGCTGGCTCCGTGGGAGGACACGAGCTACATGCGCGACGTGCTCACCATGCAGCTGGCGCGCGGAGGCCATTCGTTCGCACCGCACATGAAGTATTGCGAGGTGTTCGTCGACGGCTACTACTACGGCGTGTACATCATGTCGGAGCGCGCCACGAAGGGCAAGACCCGTCTCAACCTCGACGACCCTACCGCCGACGACCTCACGGGCGACTTCCATGTTGAGATAGACCGCAAGGACGAGGAGCACTACTACGTGTCGAAGCATCACCCGGTGAGCGCAAGCGGCGTGGAGTACACCGACCGCACCGTGGCTTACCAGTATAAGGAGCCTGAGTACGACGACTTCGCCGACCTGCCTGAGGGCACTCACGAAGCTATCGACAACGCCATCGCCACGATGGAGGACGCTTTCGCCTCTGCCGACTACACGGGCGAGAACGGATACCGCAAGTATATCGACGTGGCGTCGTTCGTCGACTTCCAGATTGCGCAGGAGATGGCGGGCAACGTAGACGCCTACCGACTACACCAAGAACAACGCCCTGCTGCTCACCACGTCTTCCGACGCCGACGTCGTGTTCGACAGCCCGGTAGCGGCGAAGTCGGTCTACTGTCTTGCGCTCAGCGGCGACGGAGCGTCCGAGCTCACCGTCACTCCGCGCTACGCAGACGACACGAAGGGCGACGCCTTCACAGCCTCTGTGCCCGACTGGTACAGCTCGTCGGCGCAAGGCGATGAGGCTGTGTACGGATTGGGCCGCATCCTCACCTCTATGAGTGGCGGATGGCAGGGCGCAACCGACCAGTTCGACAGCAACGAGTACATACGTCTCTACGAGATAGAGGTGCCCACCGACCCTGAGCGCCAGCTCAGCGGACTCACGATGTACAAGACCGGCGGACGCACATCGGTGCTCGCCATGACTGCCGTTAAGGAGAAGGTGGAGACCAGCGTCGATCGCCTTTCGTCAGGCGCTGGCAAGACGCTCCTCGGCATCTATTCTACCGACGGCGTGCGCCGCACCGTGTGCCGCAAGGGCATAAACATCCTGCGCTACTCGGACGGCAGCGCGAAGAAGATAGTAAAGCGATAATTCTTACAGTCAACCGTAGCGGAGGTATCCTGCCTCTGCAGCACCAAGTCAGATAGTATTCTTTGGTTGCTGCGGAGGCAGGATACCTCCGCTACGGTTTTGTTATATGGTTTTGACGTTATAAAAAACCAACCACTTAAGCACGATTTTCAACCGCTTGTGCCGTCGCCCAATCCTTTTGAGCACAATCGTCTGATATTCGGGTTGTGTAACTGCCAAATTAATCATACCTTTGCATTGTAACCTTTATTAATAATAGGTTTGGAAAATTAACAAATCATGGTGGAGAGTGTGCTTTTATAAAAGGTATAAAAAGGTACAAACGACACAAAAAGCGAAATGTAATTATGAAAAAACTTTTGGTTATCGCAGCGATGGCGCTTGCCGCCGGTACTGCAACAGCACAAACAAACGAAAAAGGAGGACACAGAGGTGTGGACTTTGGTGTAAACACGGGCTATTCTTTCTACACTAAAGGTGGTAGTGGTGAGATTCCTGTAGAACTGAGTCTTGGTAAGCGATTCAACAAGAGCTTTTATTGGGGAGTAAGTTCTGGCGTAGTCATCCCAACAAGCGATGATGCAGAGGTGCATATTCCTATAACAACAGATTTCAAATTGCTGTTTCCGCTCTCATCGCCAACTCTTACACCTGGAATATCGTTGCGTGCAGGATACGTGATCAATACGAAGAGCGAAAAAGAGGTGAAGATAGACAATAGACACACCGAGTACATAGAAATGCCCAACCATATAATGGTTCAAGCAATGCCAACTGTTGATGTGGCTCTTTCTCCTTCAATTGACTTGGTCCTTGGTTTA
>ERZ1031798.61-NODE-61-length-26936-cov-7.098434_pt1 | contig 26936 bp, 25 predicted proteins | sample MGYA00517882_ERZ1031798 | MGnify/ENA primary metagenome ERZ1031798 (study PRJEB33719, sample SAMN04261244) | wastewater metagenome | biome: rural village; feature: human; material: feces | host: Homo sapiens | place: El Salvador | collected 2013-01-07 ...
ATTGACACTACGGGAAAAGTACGGTAAAATAATTTTCGTGTTTTGACAAAAACTGTCAGTGCGCAAGATATTACAGAGGATGTGGAAGTATATGATCGAGACCATTGCCGCCGTCAATCAGGCAGTGAACAGCTTTATCTGGGGCATCCCCGCCATGGTGTGCATCATTGGCGTGGGGCTGCTGCTCAGTGTCCGCACGGGCTTTTTGCAGATCCGCAAATTCCCTTACGCCATCCGCACCACCGTGGGCCGGATGTTCCGCAAGCGGGACGCTTCGGACGGTGCCATGACCCCTTTTCAGGCGGTGTGCACCGCGCTGGCGGGTACGGTGGGCACCGGCAACATTGCCGGTGTGGCGGGCGCTATTGCCATCGGCGGCCCGGGTGCCGTGTTCTGGATGTGGTGCTCTGCACTGCTGGGTATGTGCACCAAGTTTGCCGAGGTGACGCTGGCCGTGCATTTCCGGGAGCGCAGCGACACCGGCGAGTGGGTGGGCGGCCCGATGTACTATATTAAAAACGGCCTTGGCCGCCGCTGGCAGTTTCTGGCCGTGCTGTACGCGCTGTTCGGCGTGCTGACCGTGTTCGGCACCGGCAACGCAACGCAGGTGAACACCATCGTGGCAGCAGTGGATACCGCCCTGCTGGAATACGGGCTGGTGGGCGGCAGCTTTCTGCCCACGCTCAACCTCATCGTGGGCATCCTTGTGGCGGTGCTGGTGGCGCTGGTGCTGCTGGGCGGCATCAAGCGCATTGGCAGCGTAAGCGAGAAGCTGGTGCCCTTTATGGCACTGTTCTACATTGTGCTGTCGGTGGGCGTGGTGGTGCTCAACTTCTCCCGCCTGCCCTATGTGCTGGAATCCATCGTGGCGGGCGCGTTTAACCCTGCTGCCTTTACCGGCGGCACCATCGGCAGCCTGTTCGTCAGTATGCAAAAGGGCGTTTCCCGCGGCATCTTTTCCAACGAGGCCGGTCTTGGCACCGGCTCCATCGCCCATGCCTGCGCCGACACCAAAAAGCCGGTCAAGCAGGGCATGTTCGGTATTTTTGAGGTGTTTGCCGATACCATCGTCATCTGCACCCTGACCGCGCTGGTCATCCTGTGCAGCGGCACCCAGGTCAGCTACGGCGCAGCGGCGGGTGCTGAGCTGACCATCTCCGGCTTTACCACCACCTACGGCGGCTGGGCTTCCATTTTTACCGCCGTGGCGCTGTGCTGCTTTGCCTTTTCCACCATCATCGGCTGGGGTCTGTACGGCTCCCGTTTTCTGGTGTTCCTGTGTAAGAGCAATAAGGTGGCGCGCCCCTTCTTTGTGGTGTATGCTCTGGTAGCCATTCTGGGCGCTACCATGGACCTTGGTCTGCTGTGGAGCATCGCCGACACCTTCAACGGTCTGATGAGCATCCCCAACCTCATTGCGTTGCTGCTGCTTTCCGGCACGGTGGTGCAGCTGACCCGCGCCTTTTTTGAATCGGAAGGGTGAGCGGCAGCTCTGCCCATAGTGGACAGAAACGCCGGAACGCGGTATACTGAAAAAAACAACGGTGGCTATGCACCACAGGAGGTTCTAACGTGGAAAACTTTAACGAATTGCTGCAAAAGTATGCAGATTTTATCGTCCGGGTGGGTGTGAACCCGCAGCCGGGGCAGACCCTGATCATCAACTGCCCGCTGGAGGGTGCCCCGCTGGCACGGCTGTGCGTGCGCAGCGCCTACGAAGCAGGTGCGCGGGACGTGCAGGTGAACTGGCAGGATGACGCCGTTACCCGCATCCGCATGGAGCTGGGCAGCGAGGACGCCCTGACCGACCACAAGGGCTGGCAGCTGCGCCGCTATCTGGACTACGCCGAGAGCGAGGGCGGCGTGTGCGTGCTGCACCTCATCGCGGACGACCCGGAACTGTTTGCCGGGCTGGACGGCGCTAAGATCAGCCGGGTGAACAGCGCGAACCGCAGCTTTATGCAGCCGTGGCGGGAGTACACCATGAACGACCGGGTGCAGTGGTCCATCGCCGCCCTGCCCGCAGAGCCGTGGGCAAAGAAGATGTTCCCAGAGCTGGACACTGCCGCCGCCATTGAGGCACAGTGGAAGCTGATCTTTGATACCTGCCGCGTGACCGGCGGCGACCCAGTAGGGGAGTGGCAGAAGCATCTGGACCGCCTGAACGAGCTGGGCGCAAAGATGAACGCTCTGGATCTGGAAAGCGTGCATTTTGAAAGCGCCAACGGCACCGACCTGACCGTGGGTCTGGCGGAACAGGCGGTGTGGGAGAGCGCCGGCAGCAAAAACGAGAAGGGCGTGCCTTTCCTGCCCAACATCCCTACCGAGGAGGTGTTCACCGCGCCCCATAAGGATAAGGTGGACGGCATCGTTTACGGCACAAAGCCTTACGTCTTTAACGGTCAGCTTATCAAGAATTTCCACGTCACCTTCAAGGACGGCAAGGTGGTGGAGCACGGCGCAGATGAGGGCGCAGACCTGCTGGGTCAGCTGCTGGACACCGACGAGGGCGCACGCCACATCGGTGAGGTGGCACTGGTGCCCGCCTCCAGCCCCATCAACCGCAGCGGCAAGCTGTTCTACAACACCCTGTTTGACGAGAACGCTGCCTGCCACATCGCCTTTGGCGACAGCTACCCCGGCACCACCGTGGGCGGCACCGGCCTTTCCAAGGAAGAGCTGGCAGCCCGCGGCATGAACCACTCCTCTCTGCATGAGGACGTGATGATCGGTGCAGAGGACAGCCGCATCACCGGCAAATGCCGCGATGGACGCACCGTGCAGCTGTTTGAAAACGGCGTCTGGGTGCTGTAAAAAGCCCCAAAGGGCGCACAACTGCAAAAAAATTGCGAAAATGCTTGCATAAATCGCAAGAGTATGCTATATTCTAGTAGTACGATATAGTTTAACCTGAAACGTGGGCCGCAAGGTCCGCGTTTCTTGTTTGTTTGGAGGTTTTTTATGGCGAAGCAGTCTGGCGGCAACACCGCGCAGAGAGTGGAAGCGCTTGTCCGTCCCACGGTGGAAGGCATGGGTCTGCGCCTGTGGGATGTGGTTTTTGAGAAGGAAGGGCCGGACTGGTATCTTCGTATCCTCATCGACCGGGACGGCACCATGGATACCGACACCTGTGCAGAGGTGTCCCACGCACTGGACCCCATTCTGGACGAGGCAGACCCCATCGACCAGAGCTATTATCTGGAAGTGGGCAGCCCCGGCCTTGGCCGCAAGCTGACCCGCCCGGAGCACTACGAGGCGCTCAAGGGTCAGAAGGTGCGGGCAAAGCTGATCCGCCCCAACGCTGACGGCGTGCGGGAACTGTCCGGCATCCTGACCGGCCGCGAGGGCAGCACCGTGACGCTGGAAGCTGAGAACGGCCCCGTGACCTTTGAGGTGAATGCAGCCTCCGGCGTGCAGCTGTGCGACGACGAGGATCTGTTTAACTGAAATAAACCGTCTCTGATGGAGAAAAGAGAACAAAATATATAGGAGGAACCCGAAAAATGACAGCAGCGAATAAGGATTTTTTTGAAGCGCTCTCCATGCTGGAGCATGAGCGCGGCATCACCGCAGAGTACCTGATCGAAAAGATCAAGGCGGCTATCATCATTGCCGTCAAGAAGAACTACGAGGTCGAGGAGGATCACATCCGTGTGGACATCGACCCCGACACCGGCCGCTTTGACGTGGCACTGATCCAAGACATCGTGGCAGACGAGGACTGGTACGACGAGCACGCCGAGATCGGCGTGACCGAGGCACGCAAGATCCGCAGCAGCTACGAGGTGGGTGACCGCATCATCACCCCGCTCAAGACCCGCGATTTTGGCCGTATTGCCGCCCAGACCGCAAAGCACGTCATCCGTCAGGGCATCCGTGAGGCCGAGCGCAACCAGCAGCTCAGCGAGATCCAGTCCCGCGCACATGACATCGTGCAGGCCACCGTTACCCGCGTGGATACCGAGAAGGGCATCGTAGCGCTGGATCTGGGCAAGGGCGGCGAGGCTGTTCTGCCCCGCAACGAGCAGGTGCCCGGCGAGGTGTACACCGAGGGCGAGACCCTGCAGGTCTACATCGTGGACGTGGTCAGCACCGAGCGCGGCCCCCGCGTGATGATCAGCCGCACCCATCCCGGCCTTGTCAAGCGCCTGTTTGAGCTGGAAGTGCCCGAGATCTTTGACGGCACTGTGGAGGTAAAGGCCATCAGCCGCGAAGCCGGTGCCCGCACCAAGATGGCTGTCTGGTCCAAGGACCCCAACGTGAACCCTGTTTCCGCCTGCATCGGCGAGCACGGTGCCCGCGTGGCCGCTGTTGTGGAAAAGCTGGGCGGCGAGAAGATCGATATCGTCAAGTGGAGCGAGGATATCTCTGAGTTCATCTCCGCAGCCCTGAGCCCCGCCAAGGTGGTCAAGGTGGAGCTGCTGCCCGGCGAGACCCGCTCCTGCCGCGTCACCGTGCCCGACCAGCAGCTGAGTCTGGCTATCGGCAACAAGGGTCAGAACGCACGCCTGTGCGCACGCCTGACCGGCTACAACATTGATATCCGTCCCGAGAGCGGCTACTACGGCGAGGACGAGGAGCCCAAGAAGGACGCAGCAGACGCTGAATAAGCCCGGCACCATCTGCCGAAGGAGGGAAACCGGATGGCACAAAAAAAGATCCCTGCCCGCCAGTGCATCGGCTGCATGACCAGCCGCCCCAAAAAGGAGCTGGTGCGCGTGGTGCGCGCACCCAGCGGGGAGATCAGCATTGATCTGGTAGGCAAAAAGCCGGGACGCGGCGCATATCTCTGCCCGGACCCGGACTGCCTGACCAAGGCAAAAAAGAAAAAGGCGCTGGAACGCTGCTTTGAGCAGCCGGTTCCCGCCGAGGTATACGACGCGCTGGCTGTACAGCTGGCCGCAGCCGCAAAGGAGGCAGCAGCCGATGGCAAAAAAGAATAACGCCCCCGCAAAACCCAAGCTGCCCCCGGAGGAGGCACTGTATCAGGCCGTGAGCCTGTGCCGCAAGGCCGGTGCGCTGACCATGGGCTTTGACGCCGTGGAGGAAGCCTGCGTCAAAAGCAAGGCATGGCTGGTGATGACCGCATCGGACATCAGCCCTAAGACTTTGCAGCGTTTGAACTACGCCGTGGGGGACTTGGTGGACGTGTTCACCATGCCGCTGACGCAGGATAAGCTGGCCGATATCAGCCACAAGCCCGTGGCTGTTTACGCGGTGACCGACCGCAACCTCGCAAAGCTCTGCTTCGACCGCCTGTCGGACTGCGGAGCAATCAAAAATGAGGAGGATATGAGCGAATGACCGTAAAATATAGAGTGAGTGACTTTGCAAAGGATCTGAACCTTTCCGCAAAGAAGGTGCTGGACGAGCTGGCCGCTATGGGCAGCACCGGCAAGAAGAACAGCTCCAATCTGGAGGAGAACGAGCTGAACTACCTGCTGGAGAAGTTCAGCAAGGATAACAGCGTGGCAAATCTGGACGAGTTTTTGAACAGCGCCAAGGCTCCCAAGGAGGAGCCCAAGGCCGAGAAGAAGGCCGAGAAGAAGGCTGAAAAGAAGCCCGAGGCTCCCAAGGCTGACAAAAAGCCCCAGCAGCCCGCCGCAAAGGCCGAGCAGCCCAAGGCAAACAATAACAATAACGGCAAGCACGGCGACAAGAAGCCCGAGCAGCATAAGAAGCGCGAGGAAAAGACCGTTTCCTTCAGCGAACTGGCACGCGAGACCGGCGCAAAGGCTACTGCTGCCCCCGCACAGGCAGTTTCTGTCCGCCGCGAGGACAATCAGGTCACCGTGGATACCCGCACTGTGGATATGAACGTGGATCGTTTCGATGCCCGTTACGATGATCTGGCTTCCACCAAGAACACCGAGAACCGCCGCAAGCCCACCCCGCAGGGCAACAAGCAGAAGTTTACCCAGCGCGGCCAGCGCCAGCGCCAGCAGTTCCAGAAGGGCAAGCGCGAGACTGAGTTCGAGCGTCTGCAGCGCATCCAGCTGGAAAAGGCCCGCAACGCCCAGCTGAAGGTGATGATCCCTGACGAGATCACCGTGGGCGAGTTGGCTGCCCGCCTGAAGCAGCAGGCCGGTAAGGTCATTGCCAAGTTCATGCAGATGGGCGAGATGCACGCCATCAACGACGTGATCGATTTCGACACCGCAGCTCTGCTGGCAGAGGAGTTCCACGCAAAGGTCGAGCACGAGGTGCATGTGACCATCGAGGAGCGCCTGTTCACGCAGGAAGAGGACGCACAGGAGGATCTGGTGGAGCGTCCCCCGGTGGTCTGCGTTATGGGCCACGTTGACCACGGCAAGACCAGTATTCTGGATGCCATCCGCAAGACCAACGTCACCGCAGGCGAGGCCGGCGGCATCACGCAGGCCATCGGTGCATATCAGGTCAAGGTCAACGACAGCCTCATCACCTTCCTGGATACCCCGGGCCACGAGGCGTTCACCTCCATGCGTGCCCGCGGTGCCAACATGACCGATATTGCAGTTCTGGTGGTTGCTGCCGACGACGGCATCATGCCCCAGACCATCGAGTCCATCAACCACGCCAAGGCTGCAAATGTCAAGCTCATCGTGGCAATGAACAAGATGGATAAGCCCACCGCAAACCCCGAGCGCGTGATGGAAGGCCTGACCAAGTACGGCATCATCACCGAGGACTGGGGCGGCGATGTAGCCTGCATCCCGGTGTCTGCCCTGACCGGCATGGGCATCAACGACCTGCTGGAGCGCATTGCTCTGGAAGCTGAGGTCATGGAGCTGAAGGCAAACCCCAACCGCCGCGCCAAGGGTGCGGTCGTCGAGGCCCGTCTGGACAAGGGCCAGGGCCCCATTGCCACCATTTTGGTGCAGAACGGCACCCTGCACTCCGGCGACGTCATCATTGCCGGTACCGCTGTGGGCCGCGTGCGCACCATGCGCAGCGACAAGGGCCAGCTGCTGACCGATGCCGGCCCCTCCACCCCTGTGGAGATCACCGGCCTGACCGCCGTGCCCGAGGCAGGCGACCTGTTCGAGGCTGTTGAGGACGAGCGTCTGGCCCGTGAACTGGCTGAGCAGCGCATCGCTGCCGCCAAGGAGAAGCAGTTCTCCTCCTTCCAGAAGGTCACGCTGGATAACCTGTTCAGCCAGATGGCACAGAACGACATGAAGGAGTTGGCCATCGTGGTCAAGGCCGACGTGCAGGGCTCTGCCGAGGCTGTGAAGCAGAGTCTGGAGAAGATCTCCAACGACGAGGTGCGTGTGCGCGTCATCCACGCCGGTGTCGGCGCCATCAGCAAGTCCGACGTGGATCTGGCCGATGCCTCCAACGCCATCATCATCGGCTTCAACGTCCGCCCGGACAACGTGGCCAAGGAAGAAGCCGCTGCCACCAAGGTGGAAATGCGTATGTACCGCGTCATCTACGATGCCATCAACGATGTCACCGACGCTATGAAGGGTATGCTGGCACCCAAGTTCCGCGAGGTCTCTCTGGGCGAACTGCAGGTGCGTCAGGTGTACAAGATCTCCAACGTGGGCACCGTTGCAGGCTGCCGCGTGACCAGCGGCAAGATCACCCGCGACAGCAAGGTGCGCGTGGTGCGTGACGGCATCGTTATTGCCGAGGACGAGATCGCATCCCTGAAGCGCTTCAAGGATGACGCCAAGGAAGTGGCCGAGGGCTACGAATGCGGCGTGACCCTGGAGAAGTTTGCGGACGTCAAGGAAGGCGACGTGTACGAGGCCTTCAAGATGGAAGAGTACCGCGACTAAGCAAAAACCGAATATATAACAGCTTCCCGGCAGAAAAGGCTTCCCCCGGAGGGGGGAAGCTGTCGAACGAAGTGAGACTGATGAGGGCGTATCTTTCGCAGGTGTGGAGCGTGCGCCCTCATCCGTCGTTTTGGCAGACAAATGCCGCCTTGCCCCGGCCGGGGCAAGGCTTTGGGAGGCTGCCGGACAGAATTTGGAGAAAACTATGTCTCAGAAAAATATGGGCCGTCTTGCGCAGGATATGAAGCGCGAGGTCATTGCCATCATCGGCCGGCTGAAGGACCCGCGGCTGGAGGGCGGTCTGCTGACCGTCACCCGTCTGGACGTGACGCCGGATCTGGATGTGGCAAAAGTGTATGTAAGCGTGATGGGCCGCGCAGACGGCCCCAAGCCCGCTATTGAAGCGCTGAACCGCGCCGCAGGCCATGTGCGCACCGAGGTCAGCAAAAAAATGCACATCCGCAAGGCACCCCGCTTCATCTTTGTGGAGGATGACGGTGCCGCCTACGCCGCCCACATCAACGAGCTGCTGCGCAGCCTGAACGTGAACGGCGAGGAAGAAGCACAGCCTGCCGATACCGAACAGACCGAGGACTGACTGCCTTTGCGGAAAGGATGGATCATTGGATGACAGAACAACTGGATGTGCAGCAGATGGCGCAGCGCCTGCTGGCTGCGGACAACATTTTGATTCTGTGCCACAAAAACCCGGACGGTGACACCATCGGCTGCGGCAGCGCCCTGTACTATGCGCTCAAAGCGCTGGAAAAAACAACAGCGGTGCTCTGCTCCGATGACATTCCGTCCCGCTATGCCTTTACAAACCCACGGCTGTTCAAGGGCGAGTTCGAGCCCCGCACCGTGATCGCGGTGGACGTGGCTGGTTTGCAGCTGTTTGGCGAAAATAACGGTGTGCCGCAGTTTGCACACCATGTGGACCTGTGCATCGACCACCACGCGGGCAACAACGGCTATGCCGATTTTACCCTTCTGGATGCCGGTGCCGCTGCGGCAGCGGAACTGCTGTATCAGGTCATCGTGGAGATGGGGGTGACTATCACCCCCCACATTGCCGACTGCCTGTACACCGGCGTTGCCACCGACACCGGCTGCTTCAAGTTCTCCTCCACCACAGCTAACACCCACACGGTGGCGGCAAAGCTCATTGAAGCCGGCTGTCATGTGGAGGAACTGAACACCCTGCTCTTTGACACCAAGCCCCGTGCCCGCATGGAGGCCGAGCGCATCGCCCGCAACCATCTGGAATACTATCTGGACGGCCGCTGCGCCCTGATCTACCTGACGAGGGACGAGATCCGGCAGAGCGGGGTAGACCCCGCAGATCTGGAGGAACTGACCAGTCTGCCCATCAGCATCGAGGGGGTCAAGGTGGGTCTGACCCTGCGCCAGCAGCCCGGCGGCAGCTACCGCATCAGCGTGCGCACCGCAAAGGGCGTGGACGCCTGTGCCATTGCCCGGCGTCTGGGCGGCGGCGGACACACCCGCGCAGCGGGCTGTGAGCTGCTGGGCGACCTTGAAAACGCCAAAAATGCGATCCTTGCAGAGGTGGAAGCCGAGCTGGACGCACCGCAGGAGGAAGCATGATGCAGGGCATCCTGATCGTAGACAAGCCCATGGACTGGACCAGCTTTGACGTGGTGGCAAAGCTGCGCGGCGTGCTGGGCACCCGCAAGCTGGGGCACAGCGGTACGCTGGACCCCATGGCTACCGGCGTTCTGCCGGTGTTCTGCGGCGGTGCCAGCAAGGCGGTGAACCTGCAGCTGAACCACGACAAGACCTACCGTGCCACCCTGCGCTTGGGCGCACGCACCGATACCGGCGATAGCACCGGCATGGTGCTGGAGACTGCCCCCGTCACCGCCGGAGAAAAGGAACTGCTGGCAGTGCTGCCGCAGTTTGTCGGCCCGCAGATGCAGGTGCCGCCCATGTACTCGGCGGTCAAGATCAACGGCCAGCCGCTGTATAAGCTGGCGCGCGAGGGCGTGACCGTGGAGCGCAAGGCGCGCCCTATTGAGATTTACGGCATCGAGTACGGTGGCAGCCCGGCAGAAAACGAGTATGTGCTGACGGTGCGCTGCTCCAAGGGCACCTACATCCGCACGCTGCTGGAGGATATCGCCGCCGCAATGGGGCAGAAGGGCACCATGAGCGCGCTGCGCCGTACTTCTGCCGGTCTGTACACCGAAGCAGACGCCCACACGCTGGAAGAAATTCTTGCCGCAAAGGAGCAGGGGAGCGCTGCACTGGAAGCACTGATGCTGCCGGTGGAAAGCGTGTTCACCCCGCTGCCGCTGCTGGTGGTGGAGCCATGGGTGGAGCAGCATCTGTACAACGGCTGCCCCACCAGCCGCTACCCCGCAGCAGACGGACGCTACCGGGTGCGCAGCGCCGCCGGGCAGTTCCTTGGCCTTGCCAACATTACCGGCGGGGTGCTCCGGGTGGAAAAACTGTTCGTGGAACGTAATTGAGCAATAAAGGAAATAAGACCCATGCAGATCATTTCTCAGTTTGCCCCGCTGCCGCTGGCACAGCCCGCAAAGGGCACCGCCGTGGCCATGGGCTACTTTGACGGCATCCATATCGGCCACCGGGCGGTGATCGAAGGGGCGGTACAGTGGGCAAAGACCCATGATGCAGCCCCGGCGGTGTTCACCTTCCGCCTGCCGGTGGAAAATAAAATGAAGGGCAAGCGCCTGCTTTCCACCGAGGATAAGCACGCCCTGATCCACAGCCTTGGGGTGGAGTATTACCTCACCCCGGACTTTGAGGCAATCAAGGCACTGAGCCCGGAGGAGTTTGTGCGCGGCATCGTGGAAAACTGCCACGCCCGGGCGCTGTTCTGTGGCGAAAACTTCACTTTTGGTGCAAAGGCTGCCGGTACCCCGGAGCTGCTGCGCACTCTCTGTGTCCCTCTTGGGGTAGAGGTAGTGGTGGTGCCCATGGCACAGTTTGAGGAAAAGCCGGTGTCCTCCACCCGCATCCGCACCGCGCTGGAGGGCGGGGACATCCCGGCTGCCAACGCCATGCTGGGCATGCCCTATGCCATCCGCTTTGCGGTGCAGCACGGGGCAGGGCTGGGACACACCCTCGGGGTGCCCACCATCAACCAGCTGTACCCGCAGGGCTTCCAGATGCCCCGCAGCGGCATTTATATCACCCGCACCTGTATCAACGGGGTGTGGTATCCCTCGGCCACCGGTCTGGGCAGCCGCCCGACCGTGAACGATGACGCCACCAAGGTGACCTGCGAGACCTTTATCCCGGGCTTTTCCGGTGACCTGTACGGCACCGACCCGGTGGTGGAGTTCCACGCTTACCTGAGCCCCAGCAAAAAGTTTGATACGCTGGACCAGCTGCGGGACTGCATCAACGATGCCGCCCGCCGCGCACAGGAGTATTTTGCATAACGCCTGAACAGCGGAAAAATTATTTTTATTTAGGGTCGAGAAACGCCTGTGGACGTTTTTCGACCCCTTTTGTCGTGAAGGAAAACAGCATTTCCGGCGTCTGCGGGCAGAAAAAACCGCACTTCGGGCAAAATAGACACATTTCCGTGCAACAATGGCAAATGTTTGTTAAACAATTATCTATCTCATATCCTTGCAATGCACGCAGTTTTTGTTTATAATAGTAGCTGTACGGGGCAACGCCCCGATTGTGAGCGAGACTCTGGTTCAGAATTATAACTTGAGAGGAGTTTTTACCATGGGTTTAGGTAAGAAGACGATCGACGATCAGAACTACTGCGGCAAGAAGGTGCTTGTCCGCTGCGATTTCAACGTCCCGATGAAGGACGGTGTCATCACCAACGAGAACCGCATCAACGCAGCACTGCCCACTATCCAGAAGCTGGTCAACGATGGCGCTAAGGTCATCCTGTGCAGCCATCTGGGCAAGCCCAAGAACGGCCCCGAGGCTAAGTTCAGCCTGGCTCCCGTTGCTGTGGCTCTGAGCGCAAAGCTGGGCAAGACCGTTGTGTTTGCTGACGACGACAACGTTGTGGGCGAAAACGCAAAGGCTGCTGTGGCTGCTATGAACAACGGCGACGTCGTTCTGCTGCAGAACACCCGTTTCCGCAAGGAAGAGACCAAGAACATGCCCGAGTTCAGCGAGGAGCTGGCTTCTCTGGCTGATGCTTATGTGGACGACGCCTTCGGCAGCTGCCACCGTGCACACTGCTCCACCGCAGGTGTCACCGACTACATCAAGGATACCGCTGTCGGCTACCTGATGGAGAAGGAAATCAAGTATCTGGGCAACGCCGTCAACGACCCCGTCCGTCCCTTCACCGCTATTCTGGGCGGCGCTAAGGTCGCTGATAAGCTGAACGTCATCTCCAACCTGCTGGAGAAGGTCGATACCCTGATCATCGGCGGCGGCATGGCTTACACCTTTGCCAAGGCTCAGGGCTACGAAGTGGGCAAGAGCCTGTGCGACGACACCAAGCTGGACTACTGCAAGGAAATGATGGCTAAGGCCAAGGAGAAGGGCGTCAAGCTGCTGCTGCCCGTGGATGCAGCCTGCATCAAGGACTTCCCCGATCCCATCGATGCTCCCGTGGACGTGACCATCGTGCCCATCAGCGCTATCCCCGCTGACATGGAGGGCTGCGACATCGGCCCCGAGACCATGAAGCTGTTTGCTGACGCTGTCAAGGCTTCCAAGACCGTTGTCTGGAACGGCCCCATGGGCGTGTTCGAGAACCCCACTCTGGCAGCTGGTACTCTGGCTGTTGCCAAGGCTATGGCTGAGAGCGATGCTACCACCGTCATCGGCGGCGGCGACAGCGCAGCAGCTGTGCAGCAGATGGGTCTGGGCGACAAGATGACCCACATCTCCACCGGCGGCGGCGCTTCTCTGGAGTATCTGGAGGGCAAGGAGCTGCCCGGCATCGCAGTCATCCAGAACGCATAATTTTTCCGGCATCACAATGGGTGCGGCGGCATTTACGCCGCCGCATCTTTTCTTTTTGTGCAGGCAATTTGTAAATAGTTACGAAGGTAAGGAGAAAATAACAATGGATAAGGCAAAGCGCAAGGCTATTATCGCTGGCAACTGGAAGATGAACAAGACCGCCTCCGAGGCTGCTGTTCTGGTGGACGAGCTGATCCCCGCTGTGAAGGACGCTACCTGCGAGGTGGTTATCTGCACCCCGTTTACCGATCTGGTCACCGCTGTGGCTAAGACCAAGGGCACCAACATCCATGTTGGCGCCGAGAACGTCCACTTTGAGAAGTCCGGTGCTTTCACCGGCGAGATCAGCGCCGATATGCTGGTGGATCTGGGCGTGGAGTATGTCATCGTCGGCCACTCTGAGCGCCGTCAGTACTTTGCAGAGACCGACCAGACCGTCAACAAGCGCGCGCTGGCTGCCCTGAACGCCGGTCTGAAGGTCATCCTGTGCGTGGGCGAGAGCCTGCAGCAGCGCGAGGAGGGCGTTACCGAGGAGCTGGTTCGTATGCAGACCAAAATCGCCCTGCGTGACGTGACCGCTGAGCAGATGGCAAACGTTGTCATCGCCTACGAGCCTGTCTGGGCCATCGGCACCGGCAAGACCGCTACCGCTGATCAGGCAGAGGAGGTCTGTGCACAGATCCGCAAGGTGGTGGGCGAGCTGTACGGCGAGGCAGTGGCCGAGGCTACCACTGTGCAGTACGGCGGCAGCATGAACGCCAAGAACTGCGAGGAGCTGCTGAGCAAGAAGGACGTGGACGGCGGCCTGATCGGCGGTGCATCCCTGAAGGCTCCCGACTTTGCAGTCATCGTCAATGCAGCCACCAAGGGCTGAGCAACTGCCTTTTCTTAACTAAGCTGTTTCAGCGCCCGGCTGCGCCGTTTTTTCAGCGCTGAGCCGGGCGCTGATCTGTTTTTACAGCAGCCGCTCGGGTGTTATGCACCCGCTGGCTGCACCTCCGTAGGCAGGGCTCTGGCCTTGCCTGCAACGCGTGATAAATTCAAAGGAGATTCAATTTTATGGCAAAGAAACCTGTTCTTCTGTGCATCATGGATGGCTTCGGCTGGGTGCCGAACGAGACCTTCGGCAACGCCGTGGTGGCTGCCAAGACCCCCCATCTGGATGCTCTGATGGCAAAGTACCCCATGACCACCATTGATGCCTCCGGCATGGCTGTCGGCCTGCCCGATGGCCAGATGGGCAACTCCGAGGTCGGCCACACCAACATGGGCGCAGGCCGCATCGTGTACCAGCAGCTGACCCTCATCACCAAGTCCATCCACGATGGCGAGATGCTCAAGAACCCTGTGCTGGTCAAGAACATGAAGGCCGCCATCGAGGCCGGCAAGGCCATCCACCTGATGGGTCTGGTGGGCACCGGCGGCGTGCACAGCCATGCCGACCACTGGTTCGGCGTGCTGGAAATGGCAAAGCATCTGGGTGCAAAGGAAGTTTACCTGCACTGCATCACCGATGGCCGTGACACCGACCCCCACTCCGGCAAGGGCTTCCTTGCTGACCTGCAGGCTAAGCTGGATGAGCTGGGCGTGGGCAAGATCGCCAGCGTTTCCGGCCGTTACTACGCTATGGACCGCGATAACAACTGGGACCGCGAGGAGAAGGCCTACGCTGCCTTCGTCTACGGCGAGGGTGAGCACGCTGCCAATGCTGCCGAGGCCATCGAGGCTTCCTATGCAGCAGACAAGACCGATGAGTTCGTGCTGCCCTGCGTCACCTGCGAGGGTGGCCGTGTGCAGGACGGCGACACCGTTATCTTTATGAACTTCCGCCCCGACCGTGCCCGCCAGATGACCCGCATCTTCTGCGACGATGCCTTTACCGGCTTCGAGCGCCGCGGCGGCCGCAAGCAGGTGAACTACGTCTGCATGGCTGAGTACGATGCCACCATGCCCAACTGTGAGGTGGCCTATCCCCCGGTGGAGCTGAAGAACGTTCTGGGCGAGTATCTGTCTGCCCACGGCAAGACCCAGCTGCGCATTGCCGAGACCGAGAAGTACGCTCACGTCACCTTCTTCTTCAACGGCGGCGTGGAGGCTCCCTACGAGGGCGAGGATCGCTGCGTCATCCCCAGCCCCAAGGTTGCCACCTACGACCTGAAGCCCGAGATGAGCGCCCCCGAAGTCGCTGCCGAGTGCGTCAAGCGCATCGAGAGCGGCAAGTACGATGTGGTCATCCTGAACTTTGCAAACTGCGATATGGTCGGCCACACCGGCGTGTTCGAGGCTGCTGTCAAGGCCGTTGAGGCTGTGGACACCTGCGTGGATCAGGTGGTCACCGCTGTGCTGAACGCCGGCGGCTGCGCTTTCATCACCGCTGATCACGGCAACGCCGAGAAGATGATGAACCCGGACGGCACCCCCTTCACCGCCCACACCACCAACGTTGTGCCCTTTGTGGCAGTTGGCTGCGGCGACGTGAAGCTGCGCGAGGGCGGCTGCCTGGCCGATATCGCACCCACCATGCTGCCCTATATCGGCCTGCCCGTTCCCGCCGAGATGACCGGCAAGAGCATCATCGTGGAGTGATGGCTGTGCGGCTGAGCGCATAAATCAATAGCATAAAAAAGCGAGCCATCGTGCGGATCTCCGCATGATGGCTCGTTTTTTGCTATAAAGAAATTTACTTTTTCAGGTGGCTGTCCCAGCCGCTGGAGGTGGTGGCCTGCTTATCGGGCGTACACCACATGGCCTCTACGTCGTCCAGCGATTCCACCAGCTTCTGCCCCTCTTCCAGCGGCATACAGAACAGGGCAGTGGTCAGGCAGTCTGCCATGCCGGAGTCCGGGCACAGCACGGTGACACCGTTGTAGTAGGCAGCGGGCCACAGGGTGTCCGGGTCGATGATGTGGTGGTAGCGCTTGCCGTCCACCACAAAGTAGCGCTGGTAGTCACCGCTGGTCACCAGCGCAAGGTCGCTCATGTTGATGGGCGAGCCGAAAATGGAGTTGGTGTTGGTGTACACCTCCGAGGCGTTCCACGGGTTCTCTACACCGCCCGTCCACTGGCTGCCGTCCGGCTTTGTGCCGATGGCGCGCAGGTTGCCGCCTACGCTCACCAGTGCGCTGGTCAAGCCGCGGGCTTCGGCAGCGCGGCAGACCATCTCCACTGCGTAGCCCTTGCCCACGCTGCCCACGTCCAGCGACATCTCCGGGTCGGACAGATAGACCGTTTTGGCCTTCTCGTCAATGACGAGGCCGTTGATATCGCAGTGCTGGGCAGCGGCTTCCAGCTCCTCCTGTGTGGGCAGGGCGTTGTCAGTCTCGGAGGCGTCTTTCTCGGCGGCTTCGCGGTAGTCGTGCCAGATGCCCAGCACGCTGCCCATGGCAATGTTGATCTTGCCGCCGGTCAGGTCGTACATCTGCCGCGCCAGCTCCAGCATGGAGAGGATGCGGTCGTCCACCTGTACCGGGGCTTTCCCGGCGTTTTCGTTGATGGTTTTAACGTTCACAACGCCGTCGTAGTCATTGTAGATATCGTAGAGCTGGTTATAGGCGATCAGATCCTGATGCAGCGCCTGCATCTGGGTGTTGAACTCTTCCTCGCTCTCGCAGTAGGCGATGACCTGCGTCACTGTGTCGAACACATCATAAAAGATGGTGGTGTACCGGGTCAGCTCCTTTTTGGGCTTGCAGCCGACCAGCAGGCTAAGGCTCAGCACCGCCGCCAGCAGTGCAGCGGTCATGCGGGTGATGCGGCTCTTCATACGGTCTGGTTCTCCTTTGCAGCGCTAAAGGCGGTGTGCTCCTCCTGCAAATGTGCCAGCAGGTCTGCAAACATCCAGTTGCGGTTTGCGGGGGTGACCACCGCCTTGAGCGGGATGGTCACCTGTGCCTGCCGCATCAGGTCCAGCAGGGTGTCCACGTCCTTATCGCGGAAGTTTGCCAGCACCAGCGCCGGGGGATAGGCGCCCGGCTCCAGCACCAGTGTTCTGGGGGCTTTTACCTCCACCTCGCCCAGCAGCTGGGCAACGGTCTTGCCGGCATCGGCGGGGGAAACAAGCAGCAGCTTCATGCCAAAGGCGGGTGCCATGCCCTCCAGCTTGCCCCGGTCGGCGGGGGAAAGGTTCCAGCCCAGCGCCAGCGGCACCCCGGCGTTCTGGTTGCGTGCAATGTGTGCTTTCATCTTTAAAACCTCTTTCGGCAGTGTTTTTTCAAAATACACTATAGTATACCATAAAACCCGTGAAAAGAAAATGAAAATCCGCCGGTGCACAGAAATCGGGGGGTATTTAAGGTAAAATGCTGCTTGCCTGCGCCCTCATCCGTCTGCTTGCTTCGCACGCAGCCACCTTCCCCCGACCGGGGAAAGGCTTTCGGCTTGGCGAACTTTCCGGCAAAAAAGAACTGCTGCACCCAGTCGGCACAGCAGTCCCTGCGTATAACAATATTCTTTCGGGCGGGCTCAGTTCATTTTTTTGCCGAAGAACTCCACCTCTTTGCCAATGAACTGCATCAGTTCATCAAACTGGTCGGGGGTCAGGCTCTGTGCGCCATCGCACTTGGCTTTGGCGGGGTTGTTGTGCACCTCGATCATCAGACCATCGGCACCGGCAGCGACCGCAGCTTTCGCCAGCTCCGGCACCATCCATGCGTGGCCACAGGCGTGGCTGGGGTCCACCACCACCGGCAGGTGGGTCATCTTGTGCAGCATGACCACACCGGCAAGGTCCAGCGTGTTGCGCATACTGGTCTCAAAGGTGCGGATGCCGCGCTCGCACAGAATGACGTTCTCGTTGCCCTCTGCCATGATGTACTCGGCGCTCATCACGAACTCTTCCAGCGTGTTGGCGAGACCGCGCTTGAGCAGCACTGGCTTTTTCTGGCGGCCAACAGCCTTGAGCAGCTCAAAGTTCTGCATATTGCGGGCACCTACCTGAATGAGGTCCACGTTTTCAAACAAGGGCAGGTGCTCGGTGTTCATGATCTCGGTCACAATGGGAGCACCGGTGGCGCGGCGCGCCAGCTTGAGCAGGTCCAGACCTTCGCTGCGCATACCCTGAAAGGAGTAGGGGGAGGTGCGGGGCTTGAAGGCGCCGCCGCGCAGCAGGGAAGCGCCTGCCGCCTTTACCCGCTGCGCGCAGTAGGTGATCTGCTCCTCGCTCTCGATGCTGCAGGGCCCGGCGATGACCGCAAAGTTGCCGCCGCCGATTTTGACGCCCTCCACGTCGATAACGCTGTCGTCCGGGTGGAACTTGCGGTTGGCCTTTTTGTAGGGCTCGGACACGCGGCGGCAGGTCTCTACCACCGGGTTTGCCAGCACCCAGCTTTCCGCAATGGCCTTGGTGTCGCCGATCAGACCCAGAATATGGGTGTCGCTGCCCTTGGAATCGTTGATCTGCAGACCCATATCCTCCAGCTCGTGGCAGAACTCGCGCACCTGTACGTCGGGGGCATCCTGTTTGAGTACGATGATCATAGTGTTTTGTCTCCTTTGCCGTTTTCTATCCTGTGAAACGGCGAGGGAGACCGACTCCTTTGCCGCAGCTTGCAGTGTCGAACTTCAGTGCTCTGAAGTGCGTGACGCTATGATATCACTTCATGAAACTGAAGTCAAGAGAAATTTTGAATTTTTTCCGAAAAAGTGGTAGAATAAAAAAGAAAAGAACCCGTGCAGTCATTGTTGTGCAATGACTGCGCACCCAAAGGTCGAGCTTTTTACTGCTTTCCATGGGGTATTACTTCCCGGGGAAAGAGAATCTGCCGGTTACCGCGCATAAGCTTCCCCTTTCGGGGGAGCTGGACGCGAAGCGGCCTGAGAGGGTTCAATAGAGTCAAAGAGGGAATAACAATGGGAAAAGAAGCTAAAACCAACGCAATGCGCATTCTGGAACGGGAAAAGGTGGCCTATACCGCCCACGAGTACCCCCACGAGGAGGGGGTGGCGGTGGACGGCGTGACCGTAGCTGCCAGCATAGGCGAGGACCCTGCCTGCGTGTATAAGACACTGGTAACGCAGGGCAGCAGCAAAAACTATTTTGTATTCGTCATTCCGGTGGCGGCAGAGCTGGACTTAAAGGCCGCTGCCCGCAGCGTGGGCGAAAAGAGCGTGGCAATGATCCATGTGGCGGATATCAACAAGGTCACCGGCTATGTGCGGGGCGGCTGCAGCCCGGTGGGCATGAAAAAGCAGTACCGCACCGTCTTTGACGAAAGCGTGCTGACCCAGCAGAAGGTCTACGTTTCCGGCGGGCGCATCGGTACGCAGGTGTGCTGCGCCCCGGCGGATCTGATCCGCGCTGCACGCGCCGCCACCGCAAAGATCATTTTTTAAAAATCCGGCGCGATATCTGGGATACATCAACACAGCCTTTACATAAAATATACCTGCCGCATAAGTCATACTTAAAAAGAAAAAGGATGGCGAAACTGCACAAAACTTTCGAAAGTTTTTTGACGGCATGGGAACACAAGGGAGAATTTGCCCAAACGCTCTTTGCAAAGCGGTTTTTTTGCCGTAAACTGTATCTAGTACAGGGACGATGCCCCAAAAAACGGGCTTGCATCGCCGCCTGAAAAACGCTTGCACAGGAAACTGCGGAGGGAAACTTCAATGATGCTGCTGGTGCCGGGTCGCATGGAATGGGGTCACATTCACTGCAATCAGGGGCATGGTGCAACCTTGTGCAAAATGCGCGGACAGAAAAACTGGAAATAAAGGCCGTGGTACAGGTGTACCGCAGCCTTTTTTGTTTGTCGGTCTTGTTGGACAGTTGAGAAAGAGAGGCTTTGGAAAATGGTTCGTAAAGTGGCAGTGATCATGGGTTCGGACAGCGATTGGCCGGTGGTCAAGGGTGCCTGCGCCCAGCTGAAGGCACTGGACATCCCCTTTGAGGCGCACATCCTTTCGGCACACCGTACCCCCGCCGAGGCAGCAGCCTTTGCAAAAAGCGCAAAGGCCAACGGCTTTGGCGTCATCCTGTGCGCGGCGGGCATGGCAGCACATCTGGCAGGTGCTTTTGCCGCCAACACCACCCTGCCGGTCATCGGCATCCCCATGAAGGGCGGCGCGATGGATGGCTTGGACGCTCTGTTGGCTACCGTGCAGATGCCCAGCGGCATCCCGGTGGCAACGGTGGCACTGAACGGTGCCAAGAATGCCGCATGGCTGGCTGCTGAAATTTTGGCACTGAGCGATGACGCACTGGCTGAAAAGCTGGAGGCTGAGCGCGTATCCATGGCACAGCAGATCGCAGCCAAGGAAGAAAAGCTGCAGAACGAACTGAACGAGCTGTAAAGGAGAACCAATGTCTGATTTTGCATATCCGCTGCATGAGGAGTGCGGCGTTTTCGGCATCTACGACCGTGCCGGTACCGAGGATGTAGCCGCAGCGGCTTATTCAGCCCTGTATGCGCTGCAGCACCGCGGGCAGGAGAGCTGCGGCATCGCCGTCAACGATGACGGCGTGATCACCGGTCACCGGGATCTGGGTCTTGTGAACGAGGTGTTCACCCCGGAGGTGCTGGCAAGCCTGTCCACTACCACGGCACACATGGCCACCGGCCATGTGCGCTACGCCACCGCCGGCACCCGCGTCCGCGCCAACGCCCAGCCCATGATCGTCCGGCATGGCCGCGGCACCATGGCGCTGTGCCACAACGGCAACCTGACCAACGCCGTGGAGCTGCGCCGCCAGCTGGAAAACGAGGGCGCCATCTTCCACGGCTCCTCGGATACCGAGGTCATCTGCTACCTCATCACCCGCAACCGTCTGCGCATGGGCAGCATTGAGACTGCCATCAGCAAGACCATGGACGTGCTGGAGGGCGCATACAGCCTTGTGATCATGTCTGCCACCAAGCTCATTGCGGTGCGCGACCCCCGGGGCTACCGTCCCCTGTGCATCGGCACCCTGCCCGGCGGCGGCTACGTCTTTGCCAGCGAGAGCTGCGCACTGGATGCCGTCGGCGCCGCCCTGCTGCGGGACGTGGAGCCCGGCGAGATCGTGGTAGTGGATACCAAGACCGGCGAACTGCGCAGCATCAAGGATCACTGCGGCCGCCCGGACACCCAGATGTGCGTGTTCGAGTTCATCTACTTCGCCCGCCCGGACAGCGTCATCGAGGGCAGCTCGGTGCACGAGGCCCGCAAGCAGGCAGGTCGCTTCCTTGCACAGGAGCACCCCGTGGAGGCCGATGTGGTCATCGGCGTGCCGGATTCCGGTCTGGATGCAGCGCTGGGCTACTCCCAGGAGAGCGGCATCCCCTACGGCATCGGCTTTATCAAAAACAAATACATCGGCCGCACCTTCATTCAGGGCAGCCAGAAGCAGCGCGAGAACAGCGTGCGCATCAAGCTGAACGTGGTGTCCAGCACCGTCAAGGGCAAGCGCGTGGTGCTGGTGGATGACTCCATCGTGCGCGGCACCACCTCTGCCCGCATCATCAAGCTGCTGCGGGATGCCGGTGCTGCCGAGGTGCACTTTATGGTCTCTGCGCCTCCCTTCAAGTATCCGTGCTACTTTGGCACCGATATCCCGGACCAGAAGCTGCTGGTGGCCACTGGCCGCACGCTGGAGCAGATCAACGAGGTCATCGGCGCCGATACGCTGGGCTATTTGTCTAACGAGCACGTTGTCCAGCTTGCCAAAAACGCAAAATGCGGTTTCTGCACCGCCTGCTTTACCGGCGAGTATGCCGTAGAGCCGGAAAGTGTGCTTTCTACCGATATTCACGACCGTCACCTGAACGACCGTCCCAAGGACGCCAAAAAGTTAGGAGAGTAAGAACATGGAAAAGAGCTATTCTGAAAGCTACGCCGCAGCAGGCGTGGACATTACCGCCGGTTACCGCTCTGTGGAGCTGATGAAGCAGTATGTCGCCCGTACCATGAACGAGCACTGCATCGGCGGCTTGGGCGGCTTTGGCGGCCTGTTTGAGCTGGACTGCACCGGCTACAAGCACCCGGTGCTGATCTCCGGCACCGATGGTGTGGGCACCAAGCTGAAGGTGGCCATGATCATGGATAAGCACGATACCATCGGCATTGACTGCGTGGCCATGTGCGTTAACGACGTCATCTGCGCCGGTGCAAAGCCGCTGGTGTTCCTGGACTACATCGCCTGCGGCCGCAACGTGCCGGAAAAGATCGCCAACATCGTCAAGGGCGTGGCCGAGGGCTGCGTGCAGGCCGATTGCGCTCTGGTGGGCGGCGAGACTGCCGAGCACCCGGGCATGATGCCGGAGGACGAGTACGATCTGGCCGGTTTCACCGTGGGCGTTGTGGACAAGGAAAAGATCCTGAACAACGAGACCATGGCAGCCGGTGACGTGATCCTCGCCCTGCCCTCCACCGGTGTGCACTCCAACGGCTTCTCGCTGGTGCGCAAGGTGTTCAACATCGACGCCGACCCCGATGTGCTGTTCTCCACCCCCGCCGAGCTGGGCGGCAAGACCCTTGGCGAGGCGCTGCTGGCTCCCACCAAGATCTACGTCAAGCCCGTGCTGAAGGTGCTGGAAGAGGTGCAGGTCAAGGGCATCTCCCACATCACCGGCGGCGGCTTCTACGAGAATATCCCCCGCAGCCTGAAAAAGGGCTGCTGCGCCCGCATCAACAAGGCAGATGTGCGCACCCCCGCTCTGTTCCACCTGATGCAGAAGGTGGGCGGCATCTCCGAGCACGATATGTTCAACACCTTCAACATGGGCGTGGGCATGGTGCTCACCGTGCCCGCCGAGCAGGCTGATAAGGCACTGGAGATCCTGCACGCCAACGGCGAGCCGGAGGCTTACCGTCTGGGCGTCATCGCAGAAGGTGAGGGCGTGGAGCTGTGCTGAACATTGCCGTGTTAGTGTCCGGCGGCGGCACCAATCTGCAGGCGCTGCTGGACAGCGAGGCCCGGGGCGAGAACCCCAATGGTAAAATCACGCTGGTAGTGGCCTCCAAGCCCGGCGTCTTTGCGCTGGAACGCGCCGCAAAGGCCGGTGTGGAGGGCTGTGTGGTGCGCCGCAAGGACTACGCCACCAGCGAGGAATTTGACGCTGCGCTGCTGGAAACACTGCAGGCGCACAAGATCGATCTGGTGGTGCTGGCGGGCTTTCTGTCCGTGCTGGGCCCCAGCGTCATCGCGGCCTATCCGCGCCGCATCCTGAACGTGCACCCTGCGCTGATCCCTTCCTTCTGCGGGCCGGGAATGTATGGCCTGCGTCCCCATGAGGCTGCACTGGCCCGGGGCTGCAAGGTGACCGGCGCTACGGTCCACTTTGTCAACGAGGAGTGCGATGGCGGGCCCATCCTGCTGCAGAAGGCCGTGGACATCCTGCCCGGCGACACCCCCGAGGTGCTGCAGAAGCGGGTGATGGAGCAGGCGGAATGGAAGCTGCTGCCCAAGGCTGTGGCTATGATCTGTAACGGTGAAGTGGAGTAAAAACTCCTTCTGTCACGCCTGACGGCGTGCCACCTCCCTCAAGGAGGGAGGCTTAAGGCCCCCTCCCCGAGGGGGCTGTCGCCGTAGGCGACTGGGGGAGTTCCGTAAATAGGAGAACAACAATGGAAAAGATCAACCTGAACGAGTATCTGGCCTCCAACGAGTACCCCGGCCGCGGCATTGCTGTGGCAATGGCACCGGACGGACGGCAGATGTTTATCGGCTACTTTATCATGGGCCGCAGCGAGAACAGCCGCAACCGTGTGTTTGACCCTGTGCCCGAGCGCGGCGGCATCTGCACCGTTGCAGCCGACCCCGCAAAGCTGGAGGACCCCAGCCTGATCATTTACAACCCGGTGCTGACCCTTGGCAAGACCCACATCGTGACCAACGGCGACCAGACCGATACCATCTACGACCTGATGAGCCAGGGCAAGAGCTTTGCCGATGCCCTGCGCACCCGCACCTTTGAGCCGGACGGTCCCAACTACACCCCCCGCATCTCCGCTGTGGTGTACGCTGACGGCAGCTACCAGATGAGCATCCTCAAGTCTGCCGACGGCAACGGTGATAGCGTGCAGCGCTATTTCTTTGATTACCCCCAGCCCGTTGCAGGCGAGGGCCACTTCATCAGCACCTACAAGCACAACGGCAACCCCATCCCCAGCTTTGAGGGTGAGCCGCTGCGCTTTGCCTGCCCCCGCACCATTGGCGATTTTGCCCACGATATGTGGAGCAGCCTGAATCTGGACAACAAGGTGAGCCTGTTTGCCCGGGTCATCGATCTGGACACCGGCGAGAGCGGCGATATGATCTTCAACAAGTACGACCCCGTTTGCAGCGACTTTGACGACCCCGAGGAGCCGGAGCTGCTGCCCGAGGAGCTGGAACTGCTCAAAAAGCTTGACGCCGAGGAAGAATAAGAGTAAACCTTAGGATATAAGGAGGATGCACCAATGAATGAACTCGCACTGAAGTACGGCTGCAACCCCAACCAGAAGCCCAGCCGCATTTATATGGAAGATGGCTCCGACCTGCCCGTTACCGTGCTGAACGGCAAGCCCGGCTACATTAACTTTCTGGATGCCCTCAACTCCATCCAGCTGGTCAAGGAACTGAAAACCGCCTGCGGTCTGCCCGCAGCGGCTTCCTTCAAGCACGTTTCCCCGGCGGGTGCAGCACTGGGTCTGCCCCTGACCGAGGTGGAGCGCCGGATGTACCACATTGCCCCGGAGACCGAGCTCTCCCCGCTGGCTTGCGCCTATGCCCGCGCCCGCGGCGCAGACCGGATGTCCTCCTTTGGCGACTGGATCGCCCTGTCCGACATCTGCGATGTGCCCACCGCAAAGCTGATCCAGCACGAAGTCTCTGACGGCATCATCGCCCCGGGCTACGAGCCGGAGGCACTGGCCATCCTGTCCAGCAAAAAGAAGGGCAACTACAATGTGGTCGCCATCGACCCCGCCTATCAGCCCGCTCCCATCGAGCATAAGCAGGTGTACGGCATCACTTTTGAGCAGGGCCGCAACGAGCTGGTCATCAACGCCGACACCATGCTGAACAACTGGGTCACCGAGAATAAGAGTGTGACCGAGGAGCAGAAGCGCGACCTCATCATTGCTCTTATCACCCTGAAGTACACCCAGTCCAACAGTGTGTGCTACACCTACAATGGTCAGACCATCGGTGTGGGCGCAGGCCAGCAGAGCCGCATCCACTGCACTCGTCTGGCCGGCCAGAAGGCCGACAACTGGCAGCTGCGCCACATGGACAAGGTGCTGGACCTGCCCTTCCGCGACGATGTGGCAAAGCCCAACCGCGACAACGCCATCGATGTTTACATCGGTGATACCCCGGAGGATGTCATCGGTGATGACGTCTGGGCCGAGACCTTTACCCGCCAGCCTGAGCCGCTGACCGCCGAGGAAAAGAAGGCTTACCTCAGCAAGGTGACCGGTGTTTGCCTTGGTTCGGACGCCTTCTTCCCCTTCGGTGACAACATCGAGCGCGCCCGCCGCTCCGGCGTGACTGCCATCGTGCAGCCCGGCGGCTCCATCCGCGACCAGCAGGTCATCGACACCTGCAACAAGTACGGCATCGCCATGGCCTTCTGCGGCCTGCGGCTGTTCCATCACTAAGGAAAAAGGAATGAACCCTCTCAGTCGCCGTCAGGCGACTGAGAGGGTCATTCAAAAACGGGAAGGTGAATGATATGGCTGAAAAAATTCTGGTAGTGGGCGGCGGCGGCCGCGAGCACGCCATCATCAAGGCACTGAAAAAGAGCCCCGACTGCGGCGAGATCTGGTGCGCACCGGGCAACGGCGGCATCAGCTATGACGCCAAGTGCAAAAACATCAAGGCCACCGATGTGGATACCATGGTAGGCTTTGCAGTGGAAGAAAAATTCGATTACGTTGTGGTAGCGCAGGATGATCCCCTTGCACTGGGCATGGTGGACGCGCTGGCAAAGGTGGGTATCCCCGCCTTTGGCCCGGACAAGGCCGCTGCCCGCATTGAGGCCTCCAAGGTATTCTCCAAGGACCTGATGAAGAAATACGGCATCCCTACCGCAAAGTACGAGACCTTCGATGACCCCGCAAAGGTCATGGACTACATCCGCGCCGAGGGCAAGTACCCGGTGGTCATCAAGGCAGACGGTCTTGCACTGGGCAAGGGCGTGCTCATCTGCGAGAACGAGCAGCAGGCCGCTGATGGCGTCAAGGAGATCATGCTGGACAAAAAGTTCGGCGCATCCGGCAACCATGTGGTGGTAGAGGAGTTCCTCACCGGGCCGGAGGTCAGCGTGCTGAGCTTTACGGACGGCAAGGTGGTCAAGCCCATGGTCTCCAGCATGGATCATAAGCGCGCCAACGACCACGATACCGGCCTGAACACCGGCGGCATGGGCACCATCGCCCCCAACCCCTACTACACCCCGGAGGTGGCTGCGGAGTGCATGGAAAAGATCTTCCTGCCCACCATCCGCGCCATGAACGCCGAGGGCTGCCCCTTCAAGGGCTGCCTGTACTTCGGTCTCATGCTTACCCCGGACGGCCCCAAGGTCATCGAGTATAACTGCCGCTTCGGCGACCCCGAAACGCAGGTGGTGCTGCCGTTGCTGGAAAGCGACCTGCTGCATATCATGCAGTCCTGCACCGACGGCACGCTGGCACAGCAGGAGGTCAAGTTCTCCGATGGTGCTGCGGCCTGCGTCATTCTGGCCTCCGGCGGCTACCCTGTGGCCTACGAGAAGGGCAAGCCCATCTCCGGCCTTGTGGACGGTCAGCTGCCCGGCGAGGAGAACGTGACGGTGTACCACTCCGGCACCGCCATCACCGAGGACGGCCAGCTGGTGACCAACGGCGGCCGTGTGCTGGGCGTTACCGCCACCGGCCCGCGCCTGACCAACGCCCTGAGCCACGCCTACGAAGCAGCCGAGAAGATCAGCTTTGAAAAGCTGCACAAGCGCAGCGATATCGGCCTGCGTGCCCTGAAAGCGCTGGCAGAGAAGCAGTAATTAGGAAAAGCACCCTCATCAGTCGCCGCAGGCGAGCCGGATGAGGGCGCGCCTTCAGAAGAATTGAATCATAAGGGGGAACCTACCCAATGGTCTATCGTATTTATGTGGAAAAAAAGCCCGGCTTTGATGTCGAGGCAAACGGTCTGAAAAACGAACTCACCAGCCTGCTGGGCATCAAGGACCTGACCGGTCTGCGCCTGCTGAACCGCTACGATGTGGAAGGCATCGACGAGGCACTGTTCAACCAGTGCGTCAGCACCGTGTTCAGCGAGCCGCCGGTGGATAACACCTA
>ERZ1031798.65-NODE-65-length-25663-cov-6.579311_pt1 | contig 25663 bp, 23 predicted proteins | sample MGYA00517882_ERZ1031798 | MGnify/ENA primary metagenome ERZ1031798 (study PRJEB33719, sample SAMN04261244) | wastewater metagenome | biome: rural village; feature: human; material: feces | host: Homo sapiens | place: El Salvador | collected 2013-01-07 ...
TACACCCTGAACTATCCAGTATGATTCCCAACTCCAATCTTTGATCTTGTTGATATGATATTTACAGCGGAGACGAAACTCCAAAGCTTCTCGGCTCCGATAAAACCGCAAAATGTGACTTTGACGTAAAGGCGGCTCCGTTTAATACAACTACGCTTATAGTAACTAAAGACGGCACGTGGCTTTATATGGAAAACGGCAAGCACAACACCGATTACAGCGGACTTGTAAATTATTACGGTACATGGTATTATGTCGAAAACGGTGTGCTTAATTGGAATTATTCAGGCCTTACACTTTATTACAGTACATGGTATTATGTTGAAAACGGTCAACTTAATTGGGATTACACCGGTCTTACGCTCTATTACGGCACTTGGTATTACGTGGAGGGCAGCGTTCTTAAATGGGATTATACCGGTCTTACAAACTATTACGGTACTTGGTACTATGTAGAGGATAGCGTACTCCATTGGAACTATACGGGACTCACGCTTTATTACGGTACGTGGTATTATTGCGAGGGCAGTGTTCTTAACTGGAACTATACGGGCCTTACAAATTATTACGCCTCGCAGAGCAGGACGGCAAGCCGACAGCTATGGCTTTCGCAGTTCCTATGACTGAGCTCCGTAAGATCATCTACACTCCGCACATCTATGTTATCAACCTCGTTATCGACGGCGAGTCTCACACAGCTATCCTCAAGGATATCCAGTTCCACCCGGTAACTGACGCTGTTCTTCACGTAGACTTCCTCGAGGTTAACGACCAGAAGCCTATCACAATCGGTATTCCTGTTAAGCTCACTGGCTTGGCACAGGGTGTACGTGACGGTGGTCGCATGAACCTCTCTATCCGCAAGATCGAAGTTAAGGCTCCTTACCAGCAGATTCCGGAGCACCTCGACATCGACGTTACTGCTCTCCAGATTGGCAAGAGCATCAAGATTGGTCAGCTCAGCTTCGAGGGTCTCGAGATCGTTACAGGCAAGGAGGTTATCGTTTGCTCAATCAAGATGACACGTGCCGCTCTGTCTGCAGCTGCTCAGGCTCAGGCTTAATGACATCAGATAGAAATATAAAAAGCGCATGCGTCGACGACGCGTGCGCTTTTTTATTTATCTCACCACCTCACCATCTCAACACCTCACCATCACAACATATCATCACAACAACCCAACATCATGGACAAATTCTTAATAGTAGGCTTGGGAAACCCCGGCGCCGAGTACGACCACACACGCCACAACACGGGCTTCATGGTCGTTGACGAACTGGCAAAGTCGGTGGGCGCCACCTTCGAGGACAAGCGCTACGGCTTCGTGGCGGAGACTTCGCTTAAGGGGCGCAAGGTATTCATCCTCAAGCCGACAACATACATGAACCTCAGCGGCAACGCCGTGCGCTACTGGCTGCAGAAGGAAAATATCGACCAGACAAGACTGCTCGTCGTTGTGGACGACCTCTCTATCCCGCTCGGCGACTTCCGTCTGAAGGGCAACGGATCGAACGGCGGACACAACGGACTGGGCAACATCCAGCAGCTCATCGGACAGCAGTATGCGCGTCTGCGCATGGGCATCGGCGCCGACTTCCAGCGCGGCGCGCAGGTAGACTGGGTGCTGGGCAAGTACAGCGCTGAGGATATGCAGACGCTGCAGCCAAGCATCGACCTGGCAGTGGAGATAATAAAGAGCTTTGTGCTTGCCGGACTGAACATCACGATGAACCAGTTCAACAAGCTCGGAAAGAAGCACAAATAGGTTAGGTTTAGCTAAGCTTTTTAAGCCTTTCTAAGCCTCAATAAGCCTCAATAAGCCTTTTTGAGCCTTTCTGAGCCTTTGCTTTTTACTTTTTTACTCTTTTACTCTTTTACTTTTTTACTTTTAAAAGTCTTTTTTACTTTTAACATGGAAGTAGCACGTATAGACAAATGGCTGTGGGCGGCGCGCATATTCAAGACGCGCTCCATAGCAGCCGACGCCTGCAAGAACGGACGCGTCATGCTGGGCGGAGTGACCGTGAAGCCGAGCCGCACGGTGAAGGTGGGCGATGTGGTGAGCGTGAAGAAGCCGCCAGTAACCTACTCGTTCAAGGTTCTGAAGACGATAGAGCAGCGCATTGGCGCTAAGCTCCTGCCGGAGATTTACGAAAACGTGACCGACCCGAAGCAGTACGAACTGCTCGAGATGAGTCGCATCAGCGGTTTCGTAGACCGCGCACGCGGCACGGGTCGACCGACGAAGAAGGAGCGCCGCGCACTGGATGCGTTCGCCGAGCCTGCCATGTTCGGCTTCGACGACTTCGACGACGAATTTGATTTCGACGAGTAGCGCTACACTAAAGCTAATAAATTTCTCCGTTATCATTGATTTAAAATAGACAGCAAAGACTCTGCCACACTTGCGGCGGAGTCTTTGCTGTCTTCTTAAGAGCCAAATTACTCACGTAATCGTTCCTAAATGACTATCAAATTCAATAGGTTAGTAGGAAACACATGTTTATGAATACATTATTTGTTGGAAATGAACATACAGGTTTATACTCCGTCGTCCTCGTCTTCGAGTTCGTCTTCGCTTGCTGTGTCGAGCTTCGTGTCCTTAGCCACGCTCAAGGCACCCAATCGTGACACTTTCACTACGAGCGGCTCGTACTCGTCGCTCATCTTGTCGGGCGAACCGACGCTTGCCGCAAAGCGAAGGGCGTCGCCGTCAACGCAATCGAACACTACTCCGAGCAGCGCTCCCTTCGAGTATGTGTCGCTGATGTACTGCGTGAAGTCGGTCTTGAGGAACGTGCGCTCGAAGAACACCGACCCGTCGCTGCGCAGTATTCTCACCGAGATGCGGTTGTCGTAGTAGCTGTTGCCCTGCTCGTCGTATGTCAGGGGCAGTGTGTTGTCCGACTTGCGCTCCACGCACACCTTATAGGTTGCGCCGAGCCACTCCACGTTGCGCTTGTCCTCGTAGCCGCTCATGGCCTGCGTCTGCTTCTTCTGCACCTTGGCGCGCTTGTGCACTATTATGTTGTCGCTTTTCGGTTTCTCCGCACACGACGCCACGAGGAGCGCCACAGCACAGAATGCCGCGCAGCGGATAACTTTCTTTATGCAATTAGTCTTTTCCATGCGAGCAAAGGTATAAAAAATATTCCACATACATATAAAATACGCTTGCACATTCAAATAAAAAACGTACTTTTGCAAATAAACAGAAATTAAACGGAATTTGAACTGAATTAAAACCGAAATCGACATGAGAAAGTTATTGTTAATATTTTGCATGACTGCCGCCGCAATGATGGTTTCGTGCGTAAAGAAGCAGCCGAAGACGCCAGAGCCGGCGAAGCCGACCGAGCAGGTGGAGCGCATAGACACGACGGCTACGCTCGTGATGCAGATACAGAAGTGCTCGCGTCTGTACACCACGGAGTATCAGGTGCACAAGATTGTGACGCACGACGACGATATAAAGCTGAAGGGCAAGCTCTTCAGCAAGAATTACAACATAACGTTGCCGCTCGGACAGCGCAAGGTGGCTATACCGATGGAGGCTACGCTGAAGGCTTACGTCGACTTCGCCGAGTTCTCCGCCGACAACGTGCGCCGCGACTCTACGCACATCGAGCTGATTCTGCCCGACCCACGCATCGTGCTCACCTCGTCGCGCATCGACCACAACGAGATAAAGGAATATGTGGCGCTCATGCGCAGTAACTTCAGCGAGGAGGAGCTGCAGAGCTACGAGATGCAGGGCCGCGAGGTGATTATCCACGACATTGCCAACAGCGACATCACGGAGCGTGCGCGCCAGAGTGCCGCCAACGCCATCGTGCCCATACTCAGACAGCTGGGCTACAAGCCGCAGAACATCACCATCTCGTTCCGCAAGAAATTCACGCCTACGGATGTAGAGGGCATCATCAGCTCAAGTTCTGTAGAGAACAAGGGCAACGCTACACGCCGATAGGCTGACAACGCAACACATTACTCAACTCTTTAAAAGGCAAAAGTATGGAGACGAACAACCAGAACCGAGAGAAGCAGGATATGCCGAAGCTCGAAAAGATAGGACGCAGCGTAATGGCTGCACTCAAAAAGGTGCCTGCGGGCGTTTGGCTGAAGCTGGCGCTCGTGCTGATAGTGGTGATTATCGCCGTGAAGCTGATTGTAGGCGTGAAGAAAGGACTCACGAACAACAACACCACGCTGCCCGAGATAACGAAGAACGAGAAGATAGACATCACGCCCACGCTGATACGCTCGATAGAGCAGATCGGCGAGTGGTCGTTCCTCGAGATTGACGACGAGGAGATGGTAGACACGCTGCGACGCGGCGTGTTCTCGAAGAGCGAACTGGTGCGCATCTACTACGGAACGCTGCGCATCGGCTTCAACCTGAAGGAGACGCGCGAGGGATGGCTCGCCATGTCTGGCGATACGCTCGTGGCTAAGCTGCCGCCTGTGAAGCTGCTCGACGACAACTTCATCGACGAGGCGCGCACACGCTCGTTCATAGCGTCTGGAAAGTGGACTCATGCCGACCGACAGGCTATGTACTACCGCGCAGCGGAGAAGATGCGCCGCCGTTGCCTCACCGAGAAGAACTACCGAAAAGCGCGCGAGAACGCCAAGGAGCAGTTCGAACAGCTGCTCCACTCGCTGGGCTTCGAAAAGACACGCGTAGGATTCTAAAGAGAGATATGCAACAACAGATTATCATTTCAAACGACATAGAGCACGACTTGGCGACAGCCGTCGCCGAGTCGGAGCACGACCGCGTCTTTGTGCTCACCGACGACACTACGCACGAGTGCTGTCTGCCGAAAGTGGCGGCACTGCTTGCGCAGTACGATGCCGTGCCCATCACCATTGCTCACGGCGACCAGCACAAGACGCTCGTTGCGCTCGGCGACGTGTGGACAGCGCTGCAGCAGGGCGGCGCAACACGCCACTCGCTGCTCATAAACCTCGGCGGCGGCATGATAACCGACCTCGGCGGATTCGCTGCAGCCACGTTCAAGCGCGGCATCAACTTCATAAACATACCCACGACGCTGCTCGCTATGGTCGACGCGGCGGTGGGAGGCAAGACGGGCATCAACTTCGGCGGACTGAAGAACGAGATAGGAGCGTTCGCCGACGCACGCTTCGTCATTATAAACACCTGCTTTCTCGACACGCTCGACGCCGAGAACCTCTGTTCGGGCTACGCCGAGATGCTGAAGCATGCGCTCATCAGCGACGAACGCATGTGGGCTGAGCACGTCAACTTCGACCTCTCGCAGCCCGACCTCTCCGAACTGCAGCGCATGGTGGCTGAGTCTATCGCCGTGAAGGAGCGCATCGTGGCGGAAGACCCTCACGAGCACGGCATACGCAAGGCGCTCAACTTCGGTCATACCATCGGTCATGCGCTGGAGGAGTTCGCTCTGCAACAAGCAGGGGGTGCAGTTGTCTCCGCTCGGCTATTGCAGCTTGCCAGAGCAAGAACTGCACCAAAGAACACTCTGCTGCATGGCTATGCTGTAGCCTTCGGCTTGATTGGCGAGTTGTATATGAGTGCGCGCAAAGCTGGCTTCCCCACCGAAAGGCTGCATCAGACGACACGCTTCATACGCGAGAACTACGCTCAGACGGAGTTCACGTGCGACGACTACCCCACTCTGCTCAACCTCATGCGCCACGACAAGAAGAACACGTCGGGCGTAATCAACTTCACCCTGCTCCACAACATCGGCGACATACGCATCAACCAGACTGCCACCGACGAGGAGATACGCGAAGCGCTCGACTTCATCAGAGAGGGCTATTGACAGAAGACGGAGCAGCAGGAATTCAACAGGATTTTATCTTTTACCGAACAGGATTTAATCCTGAACATAACGGAGAATACTCGGAACATAACAATAATATAAAGGAGAAAAACGTTTCTCTACGACTACTTAATACTGGATATTATGAATATAGACAAGATAAAGGAAGTGCTCTTGAAGCGCGACGGACTCTCTAACACACTCGGCATGGAGTTCATCTCTACGCCCGACCCCGACACATGTCAGGCTCGCATGAAGGTAGACGAGCGCAATCGTCAGATTTTCGGATTCCTCAGTGGCGGTGCATCGTTAGCACTTGCCGAGAACCTGGCTGGCGTAGGCTCGCTCGCTCTCTGCCCGAACAATATATGTGTGGGCATCAACGTGAGCGGCAGTCACGTGAAGGCGGTGCTCGACGGCGACACCGTGACCGCTACAGCGCACATTCTGCACAAAGGAAAAACGCTGCACCAGTGGCATGTGGACATACGCAACGAGGCTGGCGACTTGATTTCGTCGGTAGAAGTGACCAACTTTGTGATGAACAAACCGAAATAGAATGAGCTACGTATATTTCCGACTGCCACACTCTACGCACATTTTCCGCAACCGACTCACAACCGAACCCGAAGAGATTGCTTCGCTCGCCGAACTGAACGGACGGCGCGGCTTCGTAATCGCTCCGTTCGCACCGTCGGCTGATTGCCCCATACTCCTGATGCCGACGGATTGGGAGGAAGTGGAGCTATGCTCGGAGAAAACGGATTCGTGTTCAGACCAAGCGATGCTGAACGCCGACAGCGACGTGTCTGCGATGCTCATTGACGCCGATTACGAGGAGGAGCGCGAGCGTTACGCCGTCGACTTCCACAATTATCACGGGCAGCTTTCCGCAGGCGCCTTCCAGAAGATTGTGCTTGCACGCAGCGCGCGACTCACAGCGACGGAGCAGATCGCCCCACTCACGCTCTTTGCACGCGCCTGCCGTAGATATCCGCGCATGTTCGTCACGCTGTTCTCAACCGAGCGTAGCGGAACATGGATTATCGCCACACCAGAGACGCTCATCGGCGGCACCGACGGCGCAATGCACACGATGGCACTCGCGGGAACGATGCGTCTGAGCGGCGCAAACCTCGACTTCGACGTGGAAGGTGGCGCTATAGGAAAGGACGATATCCACTGGAGCACGAAAAACATTAAGGAACAACGCTGCGTTGAGACGTACCTCACGGAGTGTGTGGAGCAGTTCAGCGACGATTTCTCAGTAGACGGACCGTACACCGTGCGTGCCGGCGACCTCGTTCATCTGCGCTCCGACATTCGTTTCAGCCTCAACAACTCGGAACATCTCGGCGATCTCATCAACGCTTTGCACCCTACTCCCGCGGTATGCGGTATGCCGAAGGCTGCAACACGCGACTTCATTCTGCAGAACGAGTCGGGAGAACGCAGCTACTACAGCGGCTTCACCGGACTTATCGACCCCACAGGCGACACCCGACTCTTCGTGACGCTGCGCTGCATGCAGATAGAAGGCGGCACGGAGAGCGTCGCTTACCGACTTTACGCCGGCGGCGGACTGCTTAAGGACAGCGAGTGTCAGTCGGAGTGGGAGGAAACAGAGGCTAAGATGAACACTATGCGACAACTGTTCAAGCATATATAATAGTAATGTACAGCAACAAGGAAAACATAAACATACTGACATCGCTGCTCATCGAGTGGGGCGTTACCGACGCTGTGGTTTGTCCTGGCAGTCGCAATGCTGCCATCGTGCATAACCTCAGCGAATGTGGCACAATAAACTGCCACCCTATCACCGACGAGCGCTCTGCGGCGTTCTACGCTATGGGCATGGCTCTCTGCACGAAACGTCCTACAGTGGTATGCGTCACGTCGGGTTCGGCTCTGCTCAACACGGCTCCGGCTGTGGCAGAGGCTTACTACCAGCATGTGCCGCTCATCGTCATAGCTGCCGACCGACCGCAGCAATGGATTGACCAACTCGATGGTCAGACGCTGCCACAACCCGACGCTCTCAATCGGTTTGTGCGCCGCAGCGTGTCGCTGCCCGAGCCTCGAAACGAAGAGGAGCGCTGGTATTGCAACCGTCTTGTGAACGAAGCGATGCACGCTGCCACTTTCCGCCAGCCGGCTCCAGTACTCATCAACGTGCCCATAACCGAACCGCTCTTCACGTTCGACGTTGCCGAACTGCCTAAGGAACGACGCTTCCGTATGCTCGACAGCGACGTTACTCTCACCGACGCCACAATAGAGGCTCTGCAGCAGGAACTCTTCAAGGCGAAGCGCCCACTTATCGTGGTTGGACAGACGGCTGCCGACGGCTTCGGATGTTCGCCTTTCGACATCGGCGAACTTGCCAAACACTTTGTGGTTTTCGCCGAACCTCTGTCTAACAGCAGCAGCGAAACCATTCACTTCGACGAGGCTGTCAGACGCTTGACAACCCACCCCGAACAGCAAGACGGCGAGTGCGACGACGCAAGTCGCTACGCCCCCGACTACATTATATACATTGGCGACACCTTGGTGAGTAAGGCTATGCGCCGCTGGCTGCGACAGACACAGGCCCCGTCGTGCCTCATCACGGCAGACCCACTGCACGCGAGCGACCCACTGATGTCGTTACGACACATCGTGACATGCAGCAATGCCGACCTCAAGCTGCTCATGCCTGCGCTCTGCGACATTTACACGCACAGCGACCGCTACGCCGACAACGAAGCCGCATGGCGCAACGAAGAAAGCCGTAAAAAATACTGGAACGATTGGAGAAGTCTGCTCGAAAAGTGGGCAGACCATGCCGAAAAATACGAGCCAGAATACTCGCAGATGGCTGCTGTGAGATGCCTGGAGCAACAGATAGAAAGTTCATCCGTGCGCATCAACACCCACTACGCCAACAGCACCGCCGTGCGCCTCGCCTGCATCTACGCCAAACATTATGTCTGGTGCAACCGCGGTGTGAACGGCATCGAAGGATCGCTGTCTACAGCAGCCGGTTTCGCCGTCGTAAGCGACGACCTAAACGTCTGCATCATCGGCGACCTTAGCTTCTTCTACGACCAGAACGCGCTATGGAACAGTTGCGTAGGCGGCAATCTGCGCATCCTGCTGCTCAACAACTCGTGCGGCGGCATCTTCAAGCAGCTGCCCAACCTGCACAAGAGTCCGGTGGCTGACACCTTCGTAGGCGCAAGCCACACGACAACGGCGCAAGGCATCTGCGCGCAGAACAATGTGGAATACATCTCGGCGCACAACGCCGAAGAAATGAAACGCGGAATAAGCGAACTTCTAACACGCAAGGGCAATCGCCCCGTGCTTCTCGAAGTATTTACGGATGCAGATACTGACGCAGAAACGCTCAGCAAATACTTCAGGGGGTGCACCTAATAACAGTCTTTATTAATAAATACGTACGTCGGCAATAACCATGCTGCCCACGGCTTCGTTGATGCGCTTCACCAATTGGGTGCGCATCATCGTAAGGTCCTGTCGCAGCGCCGGACTGAGAATCTTCACGAACAGCGTTTGGTTTTTGATGAACTTCTCGCCGGTATAGCGCGCAACGCCGGCGCCGACAACCTTTTCCCAAGCGTCGATGGCGCGTCGCTGCAGCAAAGGCGTCTCCAGTCCTTCGCGTCGCAGATACATATTAAGCAAGTCGCTGATCGACTGCACGTCACGTCTGAACATACACGTTTATTTATTGAACATACACGTTTATTTATTTGTAGGTTGATGAGGAACAATCTCGCCGCCCTTAACATCGAACAACTTATAGTCGTAGCTAACGCTGTCGAGAATGCGGTCGAGATGCTCGCGGTTGGTGTCGGTAATGAAAATCTGTCCGAATCCGTCGCCCGACACGAGCTTTACGATCTGCTCCACACGATGTGAGTCGAGCTTGTCGAATATATCGTCGAGCAGCAGCAGCGGTGTTGTCTGCGACGCCGTACGGCGCAGGAAGTCGAACTGCGCCAGCTTCAGCGCCAGCACAAACGTCTTTGTCTGTCCCTGCGAGCCTTCGCGTTTCATCTGATAGTCGCCGAGTAGCATCTCCAGGTCGTCGCGATGCATGCCATGCAGCGAGTAGCCCACCGCACGGTCCTTGAAGCGGTCGCGCTGAATGACATCGAGCAGCGGACCGCGCTGAGCATGCGACACATACTTCAGCGACACCGTTTCCTTACAGTCAGACACATGCTGGTATATGCGTTGGAACACAGGCACGAGTCTGTCAACGAAGTCCTCGCGAGCTCGGAATATCGTCTCGCCATGACGCGCCATCTCCTGCTCCCAAATGTCGAGCAATGCGGGGTCGGGCTCCTGCTCCATCTTCAGCAAAGCGTTGCGCTGCTGTAGCGCCTTCGTGTAGCTGTTGAGAGCATCGATATACGTGTTGTCGTATTGCGAAATCACGATATCCATCAGTCGGCGCCGTTCCTCGCTACCGCCTGCGATGAGCGTCTGGTCGGCAGGCGAAACGAACACAAGCGGAATGAGTCCGATGTGCTGCGAGAGTCGCTTATACGCCTTTTTGTCGCGCTTCAGCTGCTTCTTCTGTCCGCGTTTCATGCCGCAGTAGACCGCCACCGGCTCGTCCTCGTCGGTAGCATACGCAGCATCGAGCATAAGAAAGTCGGCGTCGTGCTTTATCACCTGCGAGTCGATAGGATTGAACGCACTACGGCAGAACGACAGGTAGTAGATGGCGTCGAGCAGATTGGTCTTGCCCTCGCCATTGCTGCCGAGAAAACAGTTGAGCTTGGGCGAGAACTCAAGCGAAGCCTCCCCGATATTCTTGAAATTGAGTATGGATAAATTGCGTAATATCATGTAATTATATACCCTGTAGACCCGTTGCGGGTCACTGTTATAACTGTAACAACACGTTGTATTACTGCAAAGTTACCCCATTTATTATTGAAAAAAGAAAAAAAGGTGGAATAAATTTCAATATGTGAGATAAAATCAGTAATTTTGCTCCTCGCAATGTGTCACATTGCAGACTATAAACCGATAAAAATAAAAACAAAATAACAAATGACAAACAAAATTGATTTTGGTGCTAACTCTCACGTAGAGAAGACCAACAACAAGGAAGATTTCTTCTTGAAGTTCAAGAAGCAGATAATCACAGGTGTAGTAGTAGTTCTGCTCGTTGTAGCAGGCGCTATCCTTTACAACGTTTTCGTGGCTGGTCCGCGTGAGGACAAGGCAAGCACAGCTATCGCAAAGGGCGAGCAGTACTTTAACGAAGAGCAGTTTGACAAGGCTCTCAACGGCGACGGCGCAGGCTACGTTGGTTTTGTGAAGATCGCAAGCGACTACAGCAGCACCGACGCTGGAAACCTCGCTAAACTCTACGCAGGTCTTAGCTTCTACAACCTCGGCAAGTACACAGAGGCTGTGACATACCTTGAGAAGTTCTCTACAAAGGGCGACGCTATGGTAAGCCCGACAGCTACTGCAGCACTCGCTAACGCTTACGCGCAGACTGGCAACGTAGACAAGGCTATCAGCACTCTGAAGAAGGCTGCCGACATGGCAGACAGCAAGGCAGACGACGTTAACAACAGCATCTCACCGACTTTCCTCCTCCAGGCTGGTAAGCTCCTCGAGAGCCAGAAGAAGAACGACGAGGCTCTGAAGATCTATCAGGACATCAAGAAGAAGTACGTAAACTCTTCTTTGGTACAGAGCTCAGAGATCGACAAGTACATCGAGCGCGTTTCAGAGTAATCGAATAACCAAATATGGCTACATCACTCCATAACCTCTCACAGTACGACATCACCACCATCCCCGACGCAAGCAACATGTGCTTCGGCATCGTGGTGGCTGAATGGAACGAGGAGATAACGGGCGCGCTGCTCGACGGAGCCGTCAAGACTCTCGAGAAGCACGGCGCTCTGCCCGAGAACATTCACATCAAGACCGTTCCGGGCAGCTTCGAGCTTATCTACGGCGCTCACCAGATGGTGCTGCACGGCGGCTACGACGCCGTAATAATCCTCGGCAGCGTGATTCGCGGCGAGACTCCTCACTTCGACTACATCTGCCAGGGCGTAACGGCAGGCATCGCACGCCTCAACACAACAAGCGAGATACCTATCATCTACGGCTTGCTCACCACCAACGACTTGCAGCAGGCGCTCGACCGCTGCGGCGGCAAGTACGGCAACAAGGGCGATGAGTGCGCTATCGACGCTATCAAGATGGCGAAGTTCTAACGAATACATTTTTATAACATACAAAAAGTCCGACAAGCAGATCCTTCGGGAACGCTTGTCGGACTTTTTATTTAGTATAATGCCACAAATCATGCGTTTATTTAGTATAATGCCGCAAATCATGCGGCATTATACAGCTATTTATGCTGCACGATGCGCTCTTTACACTGCTCCATGAGCCACTTCGGCGTGCTCGTAGCGCCACAGATGCCCACCGTGCGCACGTCTTCCGTGAACCACGACATATCTATCTCGTCTGCACTTTCTATCTGATAGCTGCGCGCATTGACGCTACGACACTCGTTGAAGAGCACCTTTCCGTTGCTACTCTTACGACCTGAGACGAAGAGAACGAGGTCGTGACGCGAGGCGAACGATGCGATGTTCGGCATACGGTTAGCCACCTGTCTGCAGATGGTGTCGAAGCTGCGGAACGTAGCGCCCTCCTCGATGTGCTGCTGAATGTAGTTGATGACGCGATGGAAGCCATCGAGCGACTTTGTTGTCTGCGAGTAAAGATAGATGTCGCGCGAGAAGTCGAGCTTCTCCACGTCCTCCACCTTCTCTACCACGATAGCCTCGCCTGCGGTCTGCCCCACAAGTCCCAGCACCTCGGCGTGTCCGCGCTTGCCGAAGATAACGATCTGCGCATCGGGCGCCGTGTCGTACTGTCGCTTGATGCGGCGCTGCAGAGCCAGCACCACGGGACACGTAGCGTCGATTATCTCTATGTTGTTCTGCTTCGCCAGAGCGTAAGTCTCGGGTGGTTCGCCGTGAGCACGCAGCAGCACCTTCACGTCGTGCAGGCGGCGCAGGTCGTCGTGATTGATAGTGATGAGTCCCTGCTCGTGCAGTCGCTCCACCTCCATACCGTTGTGCACGATGTCGCCGAGGCAGTAGAGCTCGTTGCCCTTGGCAAGTTCCTCCTCAGCCTTCTTTATGGCGGTAGTGACTCCGAAGCAGAAGCCACTACCCTCGTCTATTTCTATTGTCAAATTCATTCCGTCAGAATTACTGTCATAATACTTCTACGTTCTTTATACCTTATTATTATTCAATACGCCGATTGTTTATATGCCACGCCGATTATAATACGATACCTCGCAGCACTATTCGGCTACAATCTTTATGGTTGTCTTCGGCTGTTTGGGGTCGTTGGTTATCATCAGCACACGCGGTTTAGAGTGCGCCGTCTTCAGCTGTCGTTTCTCTGCCGTCACCTTCAGTTTAGCCGACTCGCCGGGATGCAGCGTCTGCTTGTTGAGCGACACCTGCAAGCCCACGGTGAACATCTGCAGACTCTTTATCTTCAACACCGACTTGCCGTCGTTGCGTATCACTATCTCGCCCTTCAGTTTCTTCTTCTGGTCGAAACGGCCGAGGTTGAGCTCTGTGGTAGAAAGGTAGAGCTGCGGCGCGTTAGCAAGCTGCTGCGCCGTGAGATTGTCGAACTTAGGCAGGAGCACAGCCGAGATGCCTATCTCCTTCTCGCGGTTCACCTTGTCGCCGGGGAAGGCTCCGAGGAACACCGATGTCTGCGTCAGACCCATATCGTCGAGCTTGCGCGAGTCGAGCGTCATGGTGATTACACCGCCATGACCTGGCGCAATGTTAGACGGCGACACGTCAGCCTTCAGATATTCCGGCAGATGCATCACCACGGGCTGCACCGCAGCGCTCGTAGAGTTGAAGATATGTATCTTCTTCTGCGGACGGTCGCCGCGGTTCACGTCGTCAAACTCCACGTCGTTGCAGTCAGACTTTATGCTGCCCAGCATGAAGTTGTAGTTGCCGCCGTAGTCTACCACCTCGCGCACCACGTTGCCACGCACACGCAGCAGGAGCGGCTGGTCGTCGCCCTCGTTGTATATGCCAACGAGTTTGTCGAAATGGCCCATAGTGGCAGCATCGTACGTGATGCTTATCGTGAACTTCTCGCCGGCGGCTATCGCTTCACGCGGGAAATCAACGTCGGTGCAGCCGCAACTGGTGCACACATCGGTAATGCGCACGGGCTTGTTCGACTTGTTCTTCACTTCAAAGTCGAAAGTGGCAGGTGTCTGATACACCACCTGTCCGCAGTCGATTATCTGGTTCGTCGCTACAATGCTCTGCGCCATGGCTCCGAAGAACGGCAGTGCAAGCAGCGCAACGCTTATAAATATCTTCTTCATACGTATGTGTTACTTTTTCAAAGTGTGTGTGTTATCTGTTCTATTCCACGCTCAGCACTACAGCCTTCGTGCGTGCGCCGAATTCAGGACTATAGGCGCACTGTACGGTGCAGGTGCCGGTTTGGTATGTGCCCGCGCGGTCTACGTAATACTCGGTCTCTACGACGTGCTTTCCCTTAGAAAGACGGTCGAAATAGTAGTTCGTAGCGTTGTCCTTCGGCTCGCAATAGCAGTCGCCGCGATAGCCCGAGAGCAGTCCGAGCGGCTCAAGACAAGCCGCACGTCGGTCGGCGAGCTGCACAAAGTCGTAGTCGCGGTCGGCGTTTATGACGATGCGTACGGTGATGCGGTCGCCTACTGCGAGTGTTTCGCCATCTGTAGCTATACGTTTGCCGTTCTTCAGCACCTCGCGCACTACGCTCATGCCCTCCGCAGCGTCAGCAACATCGGCTGTGGGCTGCACGAATTGCGCGTAGACAGCGCCCCACGACGTGCCGTCGGTTTGCTTCTCGATGCTCAGGGTCTTCATCTTTTCGCCTGTCTTGGCGGTCTTGACGTAGCCCATGCCCGCCGTAGCCTTCGGCATGTCGAGCGTCTGTCCGTTCAGCTTCAGCACAGCCATAGGCTTGCTTGCGCCAAGCGACTCGCAGTTGCCGCCGAAGAACGCATACACCGCATTCACGGAGTTGATGGGCGTGTCCCAAGCCTGCGTACGCTTCGACTGCAGCAGCCATTGCTTCATCTCGTTTACGGTCTGAACGTCGGCTGGAGTCACCGACAGCAATGCCTCGATAGCCGCCACCTGCGACGGAATGCGGTAGTCGAACCATGAATAGAGCGCCTTCGGCGTGTCGAAGTAGCGACCCATCGGCGCCTTGTATACTGTATATTCCTTTATGCTCTGCACCATGTCGCGAGCCTCAGCGGCGTAGTTGTTGCCGGCAAGCACAACGGCAGCCACGCTCTTTGCGTAGATGGAGAACTGCGATGTCTGCTTGGCGAGCAACTTCAGAAGGTAGGCGGCGTTGTCCTTCGCCGTGCCCTTCAACTGGCGCTTCTGCAGTGTCACGACGTACAGATAGTCGACAGCCAGTTCGCTCGGACACAGGTTCTTTGCGTCCTTGCTCGCCTTCATCGCCTTCACTTCCTGTGCGATATACTTGTCCATGAAGAGGAACGCAGCGTCAATCATGCTGCGCGCTTCGGGCTGCACGCCCACCATCTTGTCGAGTCGGGCGAAGGTTGTGAGCACACTCATCGTCATGCTCGGCGAACCTGCCATGCCTTTCCACCACGAGAACGAGCCGTCGGCGTTCTGCAAGCGCGAGAGTCGTGAGAAGTTGTCGGCGAGTCGGTATGCTGTCTGCGACTCGTCGAAGTAGTTGGCGAGCATCTGCTGCTGTTCTGCCTCGTGTGTGGCGTCCATGAGCCAAGGCGTTTCGCTCAGAAGCATCTGCTTCAGTTCGGCGTTACCCTCAAGTTTGCTCTGCAGCGACGTAGCATTCTCGGTTGTCTTTGCCTCAGTCTTCCATAGTTCAACGGTCTTGCGAATAACATCCGACGAGTTCATCAGCGAACGGCTGATTGCGTTGGCGTAATAAGCCGCGGCGAGCGAGACGGCGTTGTCGCCCTCCGCTGTTGCCATCGACGGCAGCGCCTGTATCATCAGCCACTCCGGCGAGTTGGTGTACTCCACCGTGAGGCGGTTCTTCTTGTCAGCCACAGCGAACAGCTTCGTGAGGTCGATATCGAGCTTTCCTGCCTCGTTGAGCGTGAACGCCTGCGAGTTTGTGACGAGTTCCTTGTCGGGCAGAACGGGCACATAGTGCTGCTCGCCGTCGCTGAAGCCACGACCCGACGCCGTAACACGACACACGAGCAGACCGTCGTTAGCTATCTTCGACATATCGAATGCGAACTTAGCCACCGCAGTCTCGCCTGCCTTCGCCGCAAACTTCACATCCTTATGCCAAACCTCCTTTTCGGTCTCGGGGTTGAGGAACGTGAGGCGTGCCGAACCGCTCACCTGCTTGTCGGAAGTGTTGAAGATGCGCGCCGAGAGCACGCCCTTGTCTGCCTGACGCACGAAGCGCGGCACGTTGGGCTGAATCATAACGGTCTTCTTCGCAACGGATGTTGCGGCGAGTGTGCCGTTGTTCATCGCCTCGTCGTGTGCGAGGGCGTAGAACTGCCATGTGGTGACGCTCTCGGGCAGTGTGAACTGCAACTGCACGTTGCCCTTGTCGTCTGTGAGCAGACCGGGATAGAAGAAAGCCGTTTCGCTCAGATTCTGACGCGTCTGCGCTGTGGAAGTAGTGCTTTGAGCCTTGCCTTCTGCACCTGCATCAGCAGAGCCAGTGCCTGACTCGGCAGACGCTTCTGCGTCTTCCAATGCCGCATTACGGTTAGAATCGTACGCAGCATTGCTACCCATCAGCTTCTCTTCCTTCACGCCAGAGACGGCAGCCTTTGCAAACATCTTCACGTTGTCGGAGCGTGAGGCTGTGCAAACTTCTTCTCTTCCAATATATCGTGCAACGTCATAGAAATGACTGAAGTCTATCTGCGGTTCGTACAGGAACTTCATAGGCATCTCGCTGTAGACGAACATATTGCGGTTGTAGAACGCTCGCCATGAGAGCCACGGCACGTTGTTGTACATAGGCAGACTGAACTGCAGGCTGTGCGGGCGCAGCTTGTCGAGCGACTTGTCGTAGAGCGTAGCCATAAGCTGCGCCTTTGCCGGCGTGCCGTCGGGGTTGGTGATGTTCAGAGTCCAGGTCTCGCGCTGTCCGGGCACGAGTCGGTCGCGGAAGGTGGTCCACTTTATGTTGAGATGCGTGTCGGGCTGTGGGCGCTCAATGCGCTCGGTGTGCTGATAAGCCTTGCCGTTCTTCACCCAAGCCACGGAGAGCGTGATGCCGTCGCCCCACTCTTCCTTATAGGTGATGGAGCGTGTGCGCACTTCGTTGCGCAAATCGGCTCTGCCGTCCTCTATCACCTTGTCGCCGGCGATGAGTGTATAGACAACGTGCTGGATGCTGTCGGTAGATCCCAGTTGTATGAAGACAGGTGCCGACTTGCTCTTGAACTGGCGCGAAGAAACGTAGAACCAGTCGTGTGTCTCTACCGGCGCGCGGCGGTCTTGCAGCGTGAATGTGACGAACGACTGCGTAAGAGTGTCAGTTCCGCAGTAAGCCACGATGCGGTGGCGCATCGAAGCGAGCGACTTTCCGTCTACCTGCACCTCGGTGTTAGCCTTGCAGGTGTAGCGGTCGTTGTCGATATAATAGGTTACATCGCCGTCGATGGGTTCGCCGGCGTTGTTCAGATAAGCGAACTTAATGGTGTGCAGGTCGTCGGCGAGTGTCTGTTCGGGCACGTCGCAGGTGAGCAATGTCGGGCGGTCGCTGTACGGGAGAGCCGTTTCTGCACTCTGGGTCTCGCCCGAAACGTCGGTCACGTGAGCCTCAACGTCGAATGTGAAGTAGCGGTTGTGGCGTTCGTCGTACTGCTCGGGCACCACAACGGGCACCTTCACCGTGAAAGCTCCGTCATTATCGGTCTGCGCTACGCCGCTGTAGACTGTCTCCGTGCGAGCGTCTGCAGAAGCGCAACGCCAGAAGAAAGACGGACGGCGCACAACCTTCACCTCCACCTTTGCGCCCTGCACAGGCACACCGGCGAAGCTCTTTGCCTTGGCAGCGAGACGCACGGTGTCGCCGGCTGCATAACGCGACGCAGCCTTCTCTATCTCCACGCCGAAAGTGGGGCGCTTGTATTCCTCGACGGTGAAGTTGTAGTACTGCACATTGCCGTAGTCGCTGCGCAACGTGTAGGTGCCGTTCAGTCCGTTCTGCGGCAGAACGAAGTCGGCTGAAGCCATGCCATATTCGTCCGTAGTGACGCTCTTCGCGGCAACCTCCTTACGGTTGGCGTCGCGCAGCGTGAGCGTCATGGTCTGCTGCTTCTGTGCCTCGGCGTGCTGGTCGGCGCCGTAATACTTATAGGCGATAGCCGCTACGTGCACGGTCTGACCCGGTCGGTAGATGCGGCGGTCGGTATAGATAGTTGTAGAGGTGGTCTCGAAATGAGTGCGGTTATAGTAGAACCGTCCGTTTATCGGCGTCACGGGGAAGGCAGTCTCGTCGGCGGTGGATATAGAGTAAGACACTGGTTCGCGATTGCCGAACTCGACAATCACTTCTCCGTTGGCGTCGCACTCGTAGTGCTTCGCCTCAAGTTTCTCGCCCTCGGCGTTGTTCTTCACAAAGTTCATCAACACCTTTGCGCCGGGCACAGCTTCGCCCGTCGTAGCGTTGAGCACAACTACGCGATAACGGTTGCCGGGCAGCGTCTCAATGAGCGGATAGATATTGCAGACGCGCAATATGCGGCGCTCGACGGGCACATTCACGTTGTCGGTAGAGAGTTCGACGAGATAGAAGCCCGAACGCAAGCCTGGAATCTCAAGCGTGTCGCTCACGGTCTTGTAAGCCGGCAGTCCGACATAGCGGCGCACGTCGGTAGCGGGCGCTTCGGTAGTCACGATATGACGGCGCAGGCGGGCGTAGTCCTTGTCGCGATTTACGTCGTACTGCTCGGCGCTGGTTATGTTCAGTCGGCTTGCCGTGAGGCGCACTTCGCCTACGTTGTTGGCGCCCAGTACAATCACCTTGCGCGGCACACCGGGCAGAGCCATCTCGCCGCCAAGCAGCGCATGAACCGAGGGCAGCGTCAGTCGGCGCTGGGCGTTGCGCAGAATGTTCATGCGCGTCCAGGCGCCCCACTTGGTGAGAGCGTAGTTGATGAAGTTGTTCTTCTCCTCGGCTGTCACGTCCTCGGCGTTCTCCATGAACTCGTAGCGGGCTATCGCCACCTCGCCGCACACCACGAGGTCTCTGTACTCGCTGGCGAGCGAGTCGAGCGACATGATGTACTTCGACTTCTTCACGCGTGTGGCGTAGCTGTTGCCGTGCGCCTGCTTCACCATCTGCAAGGCTGTTAGACAGGCACCTTCGCGCTTGCCGTGCGCAGCGTAGTAGTCGTGCATGCCGCGATAGTCGCCGGCTGCAATGCCGATGATGTGCAACATGTCGTCGTAGTAGTATTTCGAGTCGACGCCGTCCTCAACGAACGGCAGATAGTCGGTGCAGTAGGCGGCGGCAAGCGCTTCGGGATGCGCCATAGAGCGGCGGTAGCACTCGGCGCTAAGCTCCTTGGCGTCGTCGAAGGCGTAGCGGTAAGAGGCGTACATCCGGCCCATCACCGACTGGTATATGGCAGCAAGCACGCGGTCGCCCTTGCGTTCGGCTGTCTCGCCGCTCTTCTTCAGATGGCGCTCCATAGCCGGGATGGAATCTCTTGAGAGCTGCGCCACCCAATCGAGCGAAGCCACCTGCGCCTTGAGCAGATGTCCGTAGGCACGCTCCTTCTCTGCCTTGTCGCTTATCTGTGCGAGCACTTTCAGCGCTGTCTGCGGATGGTCCTTGCCCACCGCAGCGTCGTATTTCTTCCAAAGTGACGTATATGAGTCTGCCATTGCCGTCATCGGCAACAGTAGCATGGCTATCAATGTGGCAATTATCGTTCTTTTCATAGTAATTTGTTTTTGTCCGTGATGTGATGTTTTGCGTAGATAGTGCTGACAGGGAGCTATAAGGTCAGCCCGAATTGCCGAAACGCTATCTATATTATGCAAAAATAAGAAAAAAACACAAGATAGAGGGCGTTTATCGCGAAAAACATTAGGCTCGAAGGGAAAAAAGTGAGGGTCTGAACAAAATCTTTCAGACAATTAAATGCGTTGCATTACACAACTAAAAGCGTTTGGCTACACAAACCATGTTGTTACCGCAGTCGGGGAATGACGTTACCGTACTGCGGTAATGATATAGCCGATATGCGGTAATGCGTTTTTTGCTACGCGGTAATCGTATAACAAATAGGAGGCTACGGCTTTCATGTTGTAGCCATTGGCAACTGAAACCCAATTTGATACAGTTTTCTCCAATGACTACGGCAGGAATGCCGTAGCCTCCTACTGTTTATATCGTAAGCTATTAAAATATGCTGTTACTGCATGTCGTAAACCACCTGCATGAGCTTCTTGCCCAATGCGTCAGCCTCCTCCATCGTTGCAGCCTCGCTGTATACGCGGATGATAGGCTCGGTGTTCGACTTGCGCAGGTGTACCCACTTGTCGGGGAAGTCGATCTTCACGCCGTCGATGTCAGTGATTTTCTCCGATGCGTACATCTCCTTCACCTTCTCGAGGATAGCGTCGATGTCGGTAGACGGAGTGAGGTCGATGCGGTTCTTGGCGATGAAGTAGTTGGGGAATGTGGCGCGGAGCTGGCTCGCCGTGCACTTCTTGTGAGCCAGCGAAGAGAGGAACAGAGCGATGCCTACAAGAGCGTCGCGACCGTAGTGACTCTCCGGGTAGATTACGCCGCCGTTGCCTTCGCCGCCGATTACGGCGCCTACTTCCTTCATCTTTGTCGTAACGTTCACCTCGCCTACTGCCGCTGCTGTGTATGTGCCGCCGTGACGCTCTGTTACGTCGCGCAGAGCGCGTGTAGAAGAAAGGTTAGACACGGTGTTGCCCGGTGTGTGCTGCAGCACGTAGTCGGCTACGCTCACGAGTGTGTATTCCTCGCCGAACATCTCGCCGTTCTCGCAGATGAACGCCAGACGGTCTACGTCGGGGTCGACAACGATGCCGAGGTCGTACTTGCCGCTGCGCATCTCGTCCATTATGCCCTGCAGGTTCTTCTCGAGCGGTTCGGGGTTGTGGGCGAAGTCGCCGTTGGCTGTAGAGTTGAGGATGGTATATTCTACGCCGAGCGCCTTCAGCAGGTCGGGCAGGATGATGCCGCCCACGCTGTTGATAGTGTCTACGCAAACCTTGAACTTAGCGTTGCGGATAGCGTCCACGTCAGCCAGCTTGAGGTCGAGTACGCTCTCGATATGGCGCTGGTTGAACGAGTCGTCGCGTGTGTAAGAGCCGAGCGAATCGACGTCGGCATAGTCGAAGTCTTCCTTCTCGGCGATGCTCAGCACCTCGTTGCCGTCGTCCTTGGTGAGGAACTCGCCTTCGCCGTTGAGCAGCTTCAGTGCGTTCCACTGGCGCGGGTTGTGACTTGCTGTTATGATGATGCCGCCGAGGGCGCCTGTCCAGCGCACAGCCAGCTCTGTTGTAGGCGTTGTGGCAAGATCGATGTCGATAACGTCGAGTCCCATACCCATGAGTGTGCCGCAAACCACGTTGCGTACCATGTCGCCTGAGATGCGTGCGTCGCGTCCTACGACAATTTTGTTGCGTCCTTCGCCCTTAGCGCCGCGCTTCATGAATGTAGCGTAGGCTGTTGTGAACTTAACGATGTCAAGCGGATTCAGAGTGTCGCCTGTAGGTCCGCCGATAGTGCCGCGGATGCCCGAAATCGATTTAATGAGGGTCATAATCGTATTTGTTTAAAAATGTATTATGTTGAGATGGTGAGGTGTTGAGATGGTGAGGTGTTGAGATGGTGAGGTGGGATGCTATCAGACTATCTGCCACGCTCAAGCGAGAGTTCGTAGAGGCAGGGGTAAACGTTCGACGAAGCGTCGCTCTGTCCCTGTGTGTGCGGCACGATGAGGCGTACGAGCGCTGTCTCCTCGCCCTTCGGAATGCGTCCGAGGTTGATATACGTTAGCGGAACGAGCCAGCCCGACGGCACAGCCTGCGTGCTGTACTTGCTGTACATGAGACTCTCGCCGCTGATGAACGAACCGGTGAAGGTGCCCGATGTGTTCTTCACGCTCATCTTGTCTACCTGCCAGCTGTACTGAGTGATGTTTGTGAGCTGAAGCGCAGAGTCGCCTTCGAGGATGTTGTACTCCTTGAAGCGGCAGAGCACGGTAGCCGTCTCGCCGTCCTTGAGCTTCTCGCCGCCGCCCTTGCGCACAATCTGCATGTATACGCCGGTGCTCTCGAAGAGTACATATTCGTTCTTGGTAGTGTCGGTAACGAAGCCTTTCTTCTCAAATTCAGCCTCAGTGATTTTCTGTATCTTGTGGCTTGTGATGTATCTGTTGATAGCGTTGCGCTCCTTTTTCTTCAGATCGGCGTAGGTAACGCCGTCGTTGCACGCAGCAAGAGCCATTACAGCCACCAGTGTCATGATGATAAGATTGAGTTTCTTCATTCTTCTATTCTGTTTATTTTATGTTATTGTCGTTTTGTTTACACGTTCTCTTTTCTACTTTTAGGCAGCGGTCCCCATCCGGTGAGCGCTCCTTCGTAGTAGGCGAAAGCCTCTCTCACAATCTTCTCTGCCTCAGCAAGCGAACAGTTGAGTCGTCCGCCGCTCGCATTGAGATGTCCGCCTCCGTTGAAGAAGTCCTCAGCCATCTTGTTGCACGGGAAATTGCCCACAGAGCGCAGGCTCACCCATATAAGATTGTCGCGGCGGTCGTCCTCGCGCAGCGATACTGAGAGCTTCATGTTCTTGATACGCAGCGGTTCATTGACGAGTCCTTCGGCGTCGCCCTTTATGAAGTGGTATTCGCGCATGTCGCGGCGCGAGATGGTGAAATAAGAAGCGTGGAGGTCGGAGAACACGTTGAGCTTTTGGCTCATCAGATAGCCGCGCAGACGTATAGCCCAATGGCTGAAGTTGTTGAACACGTTGCGGTAGATGCGGTCCTTGTCGATGCCTTTGGTGAGCAACTGACTGATGATGAAGAATATCTCGGGCTGCGTAGAGTTGTACGTAAAGCCGCCCGTGTCGGTCATCATGCCGCAATAGATATTGACGGCGCACTCTTTCGGCATATCATCGAACTTGCCCAACTGCCAGATGATGCGGAACACGAGCTCCGATGTGCTCGACATGTTAGGATGCGACACCGTAAGAATGGTCTGCATCTTCGGGTCGAGATGGTGGTCTATCATCACCTTCTTGGCAGGCGAAGCCTCGAGCGCGTCCTTCATCTCGTCTACACGGTCGCTGCCGTTGAAGTCGAGACAGAATACGAGGTCGGCATTCTGCAATAAAGTTGTGGCTTGTTCGGTATGTTTGTCGTAACGCACGATGGCGTTGGCGCCCGGCATCCACTGCAAGAAGTCGGGATAGGCGTCGGGCACAACGATGGTTGGCGATTTGCCGCAAACCGTCAGGAAGTTAGCCCAGCCGAGCGATGAACCAAGTGCATCACCGTCGGGCGACTTGTGGCAGCAAATCACGATGTTCTGTGCGTTTTCTATTATTTCGTTCAGAGTATGCACCTCTGAGTCCGATAGTATATTTATGTTCATATCCATTTAGATGCAAAGGTATTAAAAATTCGTGGATATGAACATAAATAAAGTCTTACATTAGTTCTAATTAAATGTTTTTTGCATATCGCGCCATAAAGCGCTTCGCCCATTCGGCGCGAAGCAGCAGGCGTTCGAGTATGAGCAGCGCCACAATAGTGGTGAGTATGCCCAACAGCACGTCGATGATGTAGTGGTGTGTAGAATATACCGCTGTCCACCAGATGCCCATGCAGATGAATGCGAAGATGCCGATGCAGAGCTTGCTCTGACGGCTTATTATGGCGTAGATGGTAGCTACAAGCATATAAGCGGCGTGCAGCGACGGCACTGCGGCGAACACATTCGAGTTGTTGCAGTAGATGGAATGGAACACCGGCGCACCTACGAGCGAGTCGAAGCGTCCTAATCCGGCTACGCTGCCAGGCGTGTTGAGTACGGGTGTGAATCCATGCTCAATGACATACCATGGCGGGGCTGCGGGATGGATGTAGTAGCCCACAAAACCTACAAGGTTGACGAACAGGAAGGCGAGTGAGAAGCGAAGATACATCTCGCGCTTGCCTTTCAGATAGAGATATATGGCGAAACCTAACGGCACGGGCACCCAGCACAGATAGAAGAAGCCTGCCATAAAGTCGGCGAAGGCACAGTTGTGCAGGTTGAACCACTCGCCGGGGATGAGTGTGCCGACGGCTGTACCAATACCAAACAGCGACTTCTCGGCTTCGTATATACCGCGTGTGTCGATGGGATTCACCTCGTAGTTGGGCAAAAGGCGCATACCGTCATAGCTGCACGCAAAGACAAGCCAGGGCGTGAGCGCCAAGGCGAACTTGCGGGTGGGCTTGACGGCAACGAGTATTGCCCAGATTATTATTAGCTTTATACTGAACATTGCTGTTATTTGTTGTTATCCTTCTCTGTAAGCACCTTGTAGCAGTGGATGACGCGCCAGAAAGCGGTGATATTGGCGAGTACGGCGATGATGATCATCGGCACAACGAGCACCCAGACATTGGCGCAAACGCCGCAGAAGATGGCTCCAACGGCTGTGACAACAACGCGTTCGGGGCGCTGCATAAGGCCTACCTTGCACTCGATGTCCAAACCTTCGGCACGGGCACGCACGTAGCTCACCATTACCGAGCCAACCATAGCTGCGAATGTAACGACACCAGCCCACTGCCAGTCGTTCTGCTGCATAAGCAGATAGTAGCAGATGCCGAAGAGCGTGCAAAGCTCGCTGTAGCGGTCGAGGGTTGAGTCCCAAAGGGCGCCGAACGTAGACGACATGCCGCCCATACGAGCAAGGCGTCCGTCCATCATGTCGAACAGACCGGCAAAGAGAATGACGCCGCCAGCCCATCCTATCCATGCGTAAGCCTCTGTCTCTGCAAGCTCGGCGGCATAGACGAACATTGCTGTCGCTACGAGATTGAGCACGAAGCCGGTTGTGGTGATGAAGTTGGGAGTAATGCCGATCTTTATCATGCCTTTAATGAAAGGATTGATGATAGCATAGATAACCTTTTGCAAGAAATCCCTGTAATTCATATTCTTTTATTTTACGTTTTGTATGTTTGTTATTTCTTTTCCTATACTATTACGATATTCCTACGCATGAGCAAGCGTACGATACGGATGGGCTACCGTACGATACAGCAAGTAGCCTGCGACTTATGCCTGCTGGTTGTTGCGGTTGGCGCGGAACACGAATGTGCGTTGTAGATGATAGTTCCAGAACACAGCCACGAATGCTGCCACAATGGTTTTCGATATCATGTAGTTTGCTCCGCTCAGCTCGGTCAGTTGCCATGTGCCGGCGGTGTTGAGCACGATGCTGCCCACCCATACGAAGGTGTATCGCAGCGCCACATACTTCTTCTTCATGCCGAACGTATGGAACACCCAACGGTAGTTGATGCCGCAGTTGGTGAGTCCGCCGCACACCGCACCGATGAACGTGGAGTAGCCGTACCATACGTCCACAATACTGGTGAGTATGAGCGTAATGCCGAAGTCCACCGCCGATGCCACCCATGCCGAGCATTGAGCTTTGCCGAACATGATTGCTTTTTCTTTTACGTTGTTCATCGGAGAGTG
>ERZ1031798.71-NODE-71-length-25114-cov-53.046051_pt1 | contig 25114 bp, 22 predicted proteins | sample MGYA00517882_ERZ1031798 | MGnify/ENA primary metagenome ERZ1031798 (study PRJEB33719, sample SAMN04261244) | wastewater metagenome | biome: rural village; feature: human; material: feces | host: Homo sapiens | place: El Salvador | collected 2013-01-07 ...
AGAAGATCATCGAACTGCTCGACGCCGCGTGATAACCTCAACAACCGACAACGTGACCATGGAAGGCCGCTCAAACCTCAGGTGTTGCAACCACCACTAGAATCCGCCTTATCGCCAAATCCATCAGGCTCTTGTACCCGGTCTGGAAGTAGCTGTTCGGACTGGAGGACTGCTTATCATCACGATCCGGCTTCACGGATCCGCCGTAGAACGTATTCTTCCCGACGGCCTGCGTCACCATCCTGGGACCATCACGCTCGATGGCCTCACGGTGTTTTTCCAATATCGCGCTTCCACCGGTGATGGAGGCCATGGAATCAACGATGAGCCCGACAAAACATCACCAGCCCCTCGCAGGACACACGCCGTAAATCGTGTCCGACTCGGACAAATATGCAGCTAGAATCTCTTCTTCACCACATTGACGACCAAGTGGCCCACCTTGCTGACGACCGTGGGACCGTATTTCTTGGCGAAGGCAGGGGCTCCGGTATCACGTGTCTGCATGAGGAGCACAGAGCTTACCCGGAAGACGAAGCTTCCTGAGGTTCTGCGTCAGTCTTCATCTTGAACGGGTTCATCTTCCATTTCCTCATCGTCAATTGCGAAGGCTTCGTCGGAGATACTGATTCAGCAATCAGGAGACATGGTCATTGACATGTCTTTGCTCCCATCCTGGTCAGCACCCGTATGGGCCCATGAACCTGAATCCGTTGAAATGCATCATATAATCGGGAGTGTCGGCACACCAAGTATGGTTATAAAGTTGTATGTGGAAAGCGTCAAGCCGTTCTCTAACAAGCTGAGATGTTCCCAATCGGTACGCACGAGCTGTTTTATATTCAGTAGCAGAAGAACCGCCACAAACAAAAACAGAAACGTCCCTATAGAAAAATGATAGACAAGGTGTTCGTCGCCGGCACTGATACGGTGTCTTTTGTTCCAAATCTTTTGCATAAATCAATCACTCCTTTCTGAGTACAATAAAGAGCAGTCAATCCTAAGACTAACTGCTATGTATGCATAGATATGAAATTGCGAAACTGGAAGTTATCGCTCTGACATATATCTCTGTATTTCATCAGAGGTCAATTTCCTTATTTGCGTATTTGCATATTCTCTGTATTCTTCAATCATGAAAACAGGTTTCATATCTTTGCAAGTTTTTCCTTTGTTCTTCTTTAGATATAACAGCAAGTCCTCACCGTCCGCAAAGATTTTGTATGAAAGTCTGCCATTCTCACTTTTCAGTTCGTAAATACCACATGACTTTTTAGTACTATAATCAGCAGTACGCAAATATAATTTCGCTATCTCTAACGATCTAAAAGGGAAATTCCACCGTTGTAATCCACGTTTGGGGTCATGCTCAATGCAAATACACCTCCCGCAAGTCCCACAGATGTATTGTGTATGATTTTCTAAACAATCTAATGGATTTAAAAGTGGTGTTATTCTATTCTCGTCAACATAACATTCCATACACATTTCAGATTCACTCCTTCTGCAACTTCAAATGCGTTGCTTCCTTCATACCCATATTATAACAGTTCCATATATCTGCTACAATAAAAAATCTACCCACCAAATTTATTTTTTCGGTTGTCCCTGCGGTGTATGGTTCCGTGGATTGCCTGCGTTCTTCAATACAATGTCCTCTGCTTTTACATACCAATCCGCATCTGCACCCGTATAGGTCTTTCTTGATACCGTATCGGCTCCGGGATTGACAAGCTCCACAACTGCATTATACGGAAATTCCCTTAACGGTACTTCTGGCGGTACAGGCACGGGAATAATTCCACCATGCAGACTACAGTTTAAATCAGGCTCTTGTGTTGTTTTCGTGGGTGGTGGTTCGTCGGTGAGCCGTTGAATCCCAAATGGTCGTCGAGGACGTGCCGGCGGACGATTCCCCGTTGTGTCCCGCTCCCGCGCCGGTGGTCCGGGTGCGGTGCCGGAAGGCGGCACCCCGGTGTTCGCGCTGCGGACGCAAGTGCCCTGAGTACGACGACGGGGGCGGCGAACGGCGACGGCCCATCGACCAAGCCGGGGCCGGTCTGGAACGATGGATCTTCCGGGCCTCACACAGCCGCATCCCCGAGATCGTCGAACCATGCGGGAAGACCCGCGGACGCGAGGACGACATCCTCGGGGCCATCTGACTCGGCCACTCCAACGCCGGGCCCGAGGCATTCAACGACAAGATCAAGGTCACCATCCACATGGCCTACGTCTTCCGCCACGCCGACAACCTCATCGCCATGATCAAACTCCGATGCAGCAGCCTACCCATCCACCTACCAACACCCATTCTCTAACCCACGAAAACAGCAGAAGGCTCTCAAATGTATAGCGACGAATATCGCACCTTGTGATTCGACGTATTTTACAAACTCCAATCGTCTGGAGGATTTTGCTAAGGCTATGGGATTTAATATACATAGATCGACGTATACCGGTTCTTTGTTTATGTAAGGGAATGATTGATGGTTCGGTTTGCCTGTTTGTATAATGCGCTTATTTATCTTGGTGCCGGATGTTTTTCGGTCTACTATATGGTGGCCTATCATGACGTGGGTCTGTCAGTGCTGCTGATCTCCATCGTCAATGTGGTGTTCGACGTCAGCGAATCGGCCAGCGAGCTGCCCACGTCCGTGCTGTTCGACCGGTGGTCCCGGGAACGGACGCTGATCATCGGTGTGTTGTGCCGCGTCGCGGGATTCATATTGATGCTGTTCTGGTCCGCGAACTTCGCCGTGCTGTGCCTGGCCAACGTGCTGGCCGGCATCGGGGCCGCGGTCGAAAGCGGCGCGGCGTCCTCGCTGTACATCGAATACACCCGCAAGCACGATCCCTCGCTGGGTATGAAGACCTTGGTGTCAAGACTGTCGGCGATGATCGGTGTGTGCACGATATGCGGCGGTGTGGTCGGTGCCGTGCTGTTCCTGCTTGACTCCCAGCTGATCTGGCTGGGCGCGACGGTGTTCTACGTATTGGCGATCATCCCGCTTCTCGGTCTGATGAGGGCCGGGTCGCGCACCAAGGCCGCAGCGACGGATGGGAGCGGGACGACGGAACGGCAGGCCGAGGCGTCCGTCGAATCCGATGGATCCGCCGAGCCGGGCGAGTCCGGGACCTCGCTGACGGTGTTGGATCATGTCAGGCAGACCGTGGCGGCCGCGGCCGTGCTGCTGCGGAAGCCGGAGATATGGAATATGGTGGTGTTCAATCTGGGTACGTTGTCGGTGCTGACGTTCTGGCAGCTGCTGCTGATGGGCCACCAGACCGGGGTCTGGTGGCAGTTCGCCGGCCTAGTGTTCACTAATATCGCGCAGATCGTCGGCAGTCGTCTGGGTATGCTGCGGCTGCATCCACGTTCCGGCGACATTGCGATCCTCGTGCTCATCGTGTCGGCGGTGGTGCTTGCGGCCACGCCGATGCCGGCGGTGAGGATCCTGGCGTTCTTCGTGTTCTCCTGCGCGCAGATGTACGTGGCGAACACGATCTCCAGCAGCTTGCACGAGAGCATTGACGATTCGATCCGCGCGACCGCGTTCTCCGTGGGATCGCTCGTATTGATGGCCTTCACCGCGGTCGTCACCCCGCTGTGCGGCTACATCGCCGACACGTTCTCGATTTCCTGGGGTACACTGACGACGATCCCCCTGCTGGTGGTCCTCCTCATCGCCGGACTTGCGCGAAAGCCTGAATCCGACAAACGGGTAAAAGTCGATATTTCGTTGGATTGAGACGTCAAGGGCTTGCGGACACGATGTCCGCAAGCCCTTGACGTCTATATGTCATTCATTCATGGTTGGAATGCGCTCCTCCTACGCGTGCGGTTGAATGGTTAGTCCATCGCTATCGTCGGAGGGTGTCAGGGCCGAAGTGAAACCGTCTGTTCCGGGTGCGTGATCCAGGTGGAATGGATTGGCAACGGTGTACGACTTGTCGCCGGGTTTCACGTCGTCCGTGTCGAATTCGTTGGAATCCTTGTCGAGCAGTGGGCCGTCCAGCGAGGCGGGACAGTACACGGTGACGTGCCAGTTGCCGTCGTCCATGGGGATGAGCACGGTGTAGTGCCCTGGAGACCGTCTGCTGCGGCATCCCTTATGGATGATTCCTTGATAAAGGAGTTTCGGGGGGGCGGGTAACAAAAACCCGGAACCGAAGTTCCGGGTTTTTGTCTGGCTCCTGCGGCTGGGCTTGAACCAGCGACCGTCCGATTAACAGTCGGATGCTCTGCCAATAGACAACGGGCAATTCGACTGCCATGTCAGGTATGGTAATCTCGAACCAGCCAGAAGATCGATAAGCCAAATTACCTGCGACTGAAGTGAGGACGGAATCATGCGTAGCGAGTCCCCTGGTCTGTTGTATTGCGCGGGTGCATTAATCGCAGTGACCTCTTGGGCTCTTTTCGTGTTCTCGAAAGAAGTCCATCGGAAAGGCCGAACAGTATCCATCCTGAGATTGCCCGTCATTTGGATACTGTTCCTCGTGAGTTCGGCGCCGGCTCTCGCATCATATCCGGTTTTTGAAATATACTCAGGATTCATGGATCCGGATGTCCTCGATTTCTACAGTCAGCCATTCATACGGCTACTGCCAGCAGCGACCTGCATAGTGAATCTGTGCGTATCGACATGCTGCTCCATTGCTCTTGTCAGCAAGCGCAGAAAAACCGAACATCGAAAAATCTGAACCACAGCGTTCGAGATGAGATGCCATGGAAAAACCGCTGTTTCCGCTGGCCTTGGTGCCGCTGGCCGTCGGATTGGTCCTGATATCCGTCGTGATCGGATCCAAAAACCGGGAAGAGAACGCAAAAGGACTCTTCTGCGTGTCTTCTCGGCGCTCATGGTCGTTGCCGGCGCGTTGATCATCGCGAGCCAACTCGTATGACGCTTCACGCTGCGGCTCGGCTTCCCGGCTATCGGCCGCGGCCAGTCCACGGCTCTCCGCGCCATTCCCGCAATCACGTCTCTTCCCCGGTCTCAAGCCCATGAGACACTTGGAACCATGGCTACCATTATCATGCGCACCTCGCATGATAATCCTAACCAACTGTTTTTGGCTTTGTTCCAAGGCTTTCGATTTTTGGGAAACCTACCGATTACCCTCGTTTCTCCACGAGGCACCTACAGGCACCCAAGAATAATCCGGGAACGTTCCACCACCCTGCCGGCGCTCAGCGTCTTCGCCGACCGGCACAGAAAAGTGCAATACCCCCTGTGGTTTCATGATGTTCCGCATGGGTGGTGCCCAGAAGCATTCACCCGGCAGCATGTCTCCATGGCGGACAATAGACAGAACGATACGCAGCCCGTGCAACCGTCCCAGCCGCCAATGGCATCCAAATCCATCCCGAATCCCACAGGCCCATTGTAGACAGCCCAGATCAGCTGGCTCATGGTCCAAAGCCGCCTGCGACGCCACCGTCCCAATAGCAGGAACGGTCAGCTGCGCAGTATGATTTCCGCCCTGTCGGCCAGTTCCCGTTCGCGCACACCCATGGCAGACAGGATCGCTTGGCTCCGCGATGGCATGGTGGAGGTCACCCGTGCGACCAATGCGGAGAAGCGACCGAACAATTCCAAGTAATCGTCCTTGTCAAGCAAATAACCAAGATCCCCGATGGCCTGATACACGTTCTCGTTAGCGCGCCCATCGTACCGGGCACAATAGCAGCGCTCGTCATGCGCGCACAGGTTGCGGTAGAACACCAGTCTGTTGAAGATGCTGTCCAGCCGCTTGATGGTGATGCGCCGTGGCCTGTCGTGCGTGTCCGCATACAAACCGGTGAAACTTTCGGCGACCGCCAATCGGACGGCCGGAGACTGGACTTGGAAGAACCATACCGTCTGGCCGAAGGAAAGATCGTTGGCCAGCACCCACAACGGGACCTGGCCGTTGTGGTCTTCCATGCAATGGCGGATATACGCCTTGCCGCCATAGTCGCCCCTGTTGCGCGGGTTGCCGTCCAACTCAAGTATCCGCTTGAAGACCTTGTCGATCAATGCCATGGCGCTCGGACGGCACCTGGAATCATAATAGTCGGGATTGAGATACGGGTTGACCTCGTCGGGGTGCAGCCCGGTGAACTCATGCGCGCACACTGCCTTGAGCGCGGCCTCCGCCCGTGTGATGGAGGAAAACAACAGTTCACGCAACTCACGGTCGAACAGGAACAGGGCGTACAGATCATCGAAACGCGCGCCCGTTCCGTACCGGTCATCACCAGCGGTCAGGCATGCCTTTCGGTCGAGGAACAAATCCTTATAGCCATTGACGATCGGATAATAGCCCTCGCGCCTGAGCACATGACCCGCACCGGCATCGACGGCCATGCCACGGGAGCGCAGAATGCGCAGCTGTTCGTTCACACTCCTGTAGGGCTTGCGCAACGACATGGGTCCGACCTCCCCCAATCCAGCGATGAAAGCACTGAGGCCACCCCGCGTCCACGGAATGGCCTCAGCGAACCGAACGAAGTCCAGCTTATTTCGCTGTTACAGAATAGCGCCAATCCCCCGCGAATGCAACCCAGCCAGACGGCGGACGATATAATGAAACCTCCATATCATCATTCCAGAGGCACACGCCGGTCCATCAAGACCACCACCAGAAAAACCCAAACGCCCACAAAGGAGAAGACGCGCGCCTCCACGAGGCCTGTATGACCCTCGCTCTTTCAAGCGTCTGCACGAACCGGGCGAAGTCGTAGATGCCGTATGTCGTACATCGATGATGTCGGGTCCCCAAGCAGGGTGCTCGTGGCTCTTCGCCAGGAGGCTGGAACACTTTCTCGTCGATGCCGCAGGAGCGACGCAAGCCTTCCGCTCCTTGAACTGGGCCTGGCCTCTCCGGCAAGCCCTACTACAATAGGACTCACTCCTCCGCAGTTCGAGAATCGAGTCAATATGTGCCGAATTTGCCACATTCTTGCAGGTCTCCTAGTGTGTGCCGGACTCCTACGCACAGTAAGCGGCTTTATTTTTGACTACCTGCATCCAGAATACGTGTCTAGCTTTCCTTCATATCTTTATTTTTTACGAGCGGTTCCCTTCCTTGTCGCTGCTGGTGCTATCGAAACTATTTTATTCCTGACAAAAAGGAGAAATAAATAAAGAAACTCAAACAAATTGTCACTGCTCAAGTATCTGTAATATTGGCTGGAACTGTGACAGTAAATGCGTCGGCAGCAGAATCTATCGAAACTCCCTATAGGAGTCCTACCCTATCCAGCTTTCCGTCTAATGCTTCTCTGGAAGATCTTGAGAAAGCCTCAGATAACGAAGATCTGAGAATTATCTCATCTCCTTCTCGGGGTGCTAATTACAAAACGTGCGCTGCAGAGGCTGTAGCTTTACTGCAGATTTATTCTACTACAGGATCCGGCTCGTCATCTAGTTTCACGAATCTCGGTCATTCTTGGCTTATGATCACAAACCTGTCTGGTTCTACGGCAGACATTGCTGGGATTAACGTTGCTGATGGTAAATCTATAACAGCAAGCACTTGGGATGAATCCGTAGATGTCAGTAGAGAATATAAGGGTCTGTGGCTCAATCTTGATTCGAAGCTTAATTCCAATGGTATTAATCTTCAGAATGTTTCCATTCAATTACCCTTAAGGCAAATTGATTTAGATACAGTGAATTCTAATATTAAAAATAACGATAAATGGGGCTATCTTAACAGCTGTTCTACTTTCGCTTCAAAAATTTGGAATTCAATTGCTAGTGACAGCAGTAAAGTTGACGCTGGAGCCATGAATACACCAGCCAGTCTAGCAAGAAGTATTACAAAAGTTGGTGAGGCAGAATCATATACATTGTTAAAGTACAATACTTCTTCACCGCATTACGATTCCGTATATTACGGCTATCCTCCCATAAAGAGTAATAACAATAATTAGACAACCAAATCTGTCCGGTAAAGCCAGACTAGTTTTATCTATAATGTGAGCCGCAAGTGTTGGCATAGCGCTTGCGGCTCATACGCACGATAAGCAAGAGCCACAGCATTCCCACCCGGTCTCAAGCCCATGAGACACTGGGGACCATGACTACAGTTATCATGCGCACCTCCGAAGGTGACATGCGCATGATGCTTCTTCTTTGGGATGTGACATCAGGAAACAGATCACTGAAGATTGTTGAAATTCCAGTCAAAACCACTCCAGGAGCCCTGAACAATCCCGATTTTCCCGAAAGATAGAATCCCCACGGTCGAAGGATAGCACCTTATTCAAAATCACCGGCGTAGGCAATTACTCTTTCTTCTAATGGTTTTTCAAGAAGTAGAGAAAGACAAAACAACCGATGTCCAATGGAGACAGGAAAAGACGGAAATGGGGATGCGTCGTCGCCTGCAAGGACGCGGACGGAAGGATCGTCTCCTGGCAGGCCCGATACCAGAGTCCCGTCAATCCCAGGCAAAGAATCTACCGCCGATTCGGATTGGAATTCCAGACCGAGGCGTACCGCTGGCTCGACGAGGAGCACGCGCTCGTCATCGACCATAAAAAGGGAATCCGCAGGTGGACGCACCCGTCTGCAAGGACGATGCACGGCAGGGTCCTGTTCTCCTCATACGCGACGCGTTTCGTCGCCAACCTGCGGAAGAAGGACGGGTCGGAGCTGAGCGGCAGAAGCAAGCGGATCCAGAAGGCGGCGTTGGACAAACTGCTCCCCTGGTTCGGCGAGACGCCCATGTGCGACATCACCGAGGAATTCGTCAACGAATGGTACGCGAAGGCATGCGACGAGGTGCGCCCCTCCGCGCTCGAGCACGCGGTCTGGCTGCTCAAGCGCCTGATGAGGGCCGCGACCGAGCGGCAGCCGGACGGAGGTCCGCCGCTATTGTCCTCGAATCCATGCAATCTCGTCACGAGGAAGAGACCGTCCAAAAGACGCGAGCAGGCGCCGATGACCAGGCAGGAGATCGACACGCTGGTCGAGGGCTTCCCGGAATACTACCGCCTGTCGATCCATCTCGCGCTGCTGGTGGGCGGGCTGCGCATCGGAGAGGTCTGCGGACTGCAACTCAGGGACATCGACCTCGACCACAGACTGCTGTACGTGCGGCATTCCGTGACGCAAGGTCCGGACGATCTGGGCGAATACCGGCTCGACGAGACGAAGACCCCGGAAAGCCACCGAGTCGTACCCATCCCCGCACCGGTCTGCCGTCTCATCAGGGAACATATCGACAGGTTCTGTCCCGACAGGGATCCCGACACGATGCTCTTCCACGCGATCAGGCACCCGGAACGGGTCCTGAACCCGACGACGATCCAACGGCAGTTCCGCACCGCGAGGGAAGAGAATCAACCGCGAGGACGTGACGTTCCACTCCCTGCGCGCGACACACGCGACGATGTTCATGATCCAGGGCGGCACACTGCGCGAGACCATGGACGAGCTCGGCCATGTGGACGTCGACGTGGCCGTCCGATGCTACCAACGCGTGGTGCCGAGACACAGGCGCGACGTCGCCGAACGACTGGCGCTCGAATATCTCCCCGCCGGGGATCCGGCCGGCATCAAGGCGCAGATAGCCCAGAAGGAAGAGGAAATCGACCAGCTGCGACAGACCGTCGCCGGACTCCGAAGAAGACTGGAAGAGCTCGAAGACGACGGAGACGGGCGGAGCCAGTCCGGATAAGCATACCCAAAACCGAAAAACCGAAAAACCGAAATAATGAAAAACCAAAACCGGTGGAGACCGGCATCAAACGGAACAGGCCCACGCATCTAAGCGTTGCGGCATCTGCCGTCGCAACACTTAGATACGTGAGGCGTTATCCGAAAATCATCTCGACCTGTGCCTGAGTTTCGGCTTTTCCTGCCCTGGAGGAACGATGGCACGCTGATAGGAGTAATGCTCGCACACATGTTGTCTCTGTGCGGGAGACATGTCGTATGCCTTGTTCGCTGGTTGCGCATATTCACCAAGATGGGCCAGATCATTCGACATGGTTAACGGTTCTGACAACGGCTTGACGATTCTTCTGAACATATCCTCAAGGGGACGCAGGTCGTTTCGTTGCATCCCCGCGATCGAGGCTTGATCGTTCGTCCTTTTGTCGATGAGTCCCCAATCAAAATGCCAGCCGGCCTCGCGCGCGATGATCTCCCAGAAAATGCGTTGCGTCCGCCCGTTGCCCTCACGAAACGGGTGAAGGATGTTGAAGTTGTTGTAGCTGACGCTCAGACGCTTCACGAATTCTTCATGACCGAGGCCTTTGAGAAGATCGTCACCGCGAAGCACCCCCTCGGAGTAGTGCACCCCTATGCTAAACAGCTCCAACGGTTGGAGGGGAAGCCCCTCGCCCTTGCCCATGTCGATGGTTCGTACCGCCCCCGCCCAGTCGTACACGTCCTGAAAGAGGAACCGGTGTATGCGGCGAAACTGTTCCAGCGTCCCCTCCGCAGGTGGGAGATCCTCTCTCAGAATGGCGGCACGGGCGGAGCAGAGATCGTTCTCCGCAGCCTCCAACGCATCCTCGTCCGTGACGCCCACAAGGTTCCGCAGCACGTTCGTTCCTAGAATCAGGTAGGGATCGAAGACACGCGCCATCGTCACTCCAATCCGTAACGGCGACGGGTGCGGGAAAGAAGCTCGGCGCTGTCTATGATTCCCCGCGCGTATTCTCCGGCATCGCGCATGAAGGCCCTCGTCACGTCACCGCCTTCCAGCCGCACGGACTGCACCGACAGCCCGACGTTCTCCGTGCGGCGGCGCATCTCGGATTCAGATATCGTTCCGAACATTGCACCTCCGTTTCTCTTTAGATTCTAGCAAAACCGACGGCCCTTAGACGGAGCCGCGCCTGATTCCGCTCCTAAAGTCCTTCATTCCAGTCGCAATCCTTTCGCCAGATGCCACGCATGACACGTCAGGCACGCCACCGCACCGTCATCGCCCAGAAGGAGCGTCAGATCGGCAAGCTCCGGGACGAGGTGGAAAGGCTCAGGAAGATCCTGCTGGAACGGGATACCGGAACCGGTGAAAACCGGGAAACCGTTTTACCTAAAAACCGAAATATCGAAAGAACTACATACCGAAAAACCGGGATATGGAAACACTGGAAAACCGAGACAAGGAGAAACCGATGAACGAGAAGACCCGCGAACCGATGGTGATCGCGCTTTGAGACTGCTTATATCGTTTTGGACGGAATGAGCGTCAATCAGAAAGTTATGTATGATGGTTTCGCTTATTTATCTCGGTAAGGAGAATCCCATCTCATACAAGACAGTATTCGGCATGGACGGTTTCGATAGACATGACACCGATGGAGGAAACCAAACCGCGGATTCAGCCAGCGATATAAAGGTGTATCCTGAGTCCGCTTCGGGATGTTTGATTAACGACTTGGGCAAGTTGCTGAATATGAATCCGGATTTCTATAGACGACGGATCCGCCGCATTAGGACGGCCGCGATTGCCGTCGGGCTGAGTGCCATTTGCCTGATTGCCATTTTCTTGATTCCAGATGATTCGAATCCGGTTTTCCAGAATTTCTTCAGCGCACTGTTTGGTTTCTTCCTCGGGTTGGCCTCTTCTGTATATGAGAAATTCCGCAAATGGGCCGACCGAGTTAATCAGACCATGAAAGACGCTGAAGGACGTATGCCGATATGGGAAGCCATATATAAGAATTCCATATTCTACGATGAATGTTTTATAACGCTTCCGGCAGCACGCGTATCCCCAACCTGGGCACAAAGAGCATGGATTAAAATCAGATTCCCCTCATTGTCGCGCAAGTGGCATAAGTATTTTCGCAACGGAATGGCTGAACCAGGTTTGAAACCATTACCATTTCCGCTTATCTATGACTCTTCGCAGAGTGAGCAAAAGAAGTTCTCGATAAGATGGCGCCATTGGTTCAATAAGAGGGAATGCAGAAAGCAGCTTCATTACCTGGAGTCGCTGAGCCGATGCATCTTCATACTCGAACCGTATCAGGCGACTCTTGATTATCTACTGGCCTATTCGCCCAAGATAATCGGGAAGGAAATTCGTAAGGATAAAATTCTGAAGGGATACATTCCAGTTAATGACGAAGTCTACGTTTACCAAAAAAATGTAGACAAATAAGCAATACCGGAATACGGAAATACTGAAATCAGTAAATACCAAAAAACAATATACCGCAATCGGATCCACGTGAATCCAGGACGCTTTTTTCAGGAACGCGGTCAAGAACACGGTACGGCACCTGACGGTGGTAGGCGACCACCTTGTTCTTTCCCATCCATTCCAAAGTCGGCATGACCTGTTCTCCTCGCTACTTCATGGAATTGGTATACTCAGAGTATATCGGCCTAATGGCTCATATGACGCGCGGGCGAAAGTATTCTGACCGACGCGCAGTGGGATTCAATCGTTAGGGATTTCCTACAGCGAATGGCATGACCGACGCGGACGATGAGAGCGCGACCTAGGTGGCGATCCGTTACAGCCTGTCCCAGAACGGCAATGGATAAGGGGCTGCGGACATTTTCTTGGAGATAATCACGCAGCCATTCCTTGGCTTTGACGGTATTGTACCGGGCTCATCCAACCAAGCGACTGTTTGATGCGCTCGTGGTTGTACCAGCGTATGTACTCATCGACCAAGGCGAGCACCTCGTTGCGGGTGTGTTCCTCCCACTTCTCGGGGTAGACCGCCTCGGTCTTCATCCTGCCGAAGAATCCCTCCGCGGCCGCGTTGTCCGGCGAACAGCCCTTCGCGCTCATGGAGCGCGTCAGCCCGAAGCGTTCCATGAGCCCGAGCCATCCGGGCCACCGGTAATGGCATCCACGGTCGGAATGCACCAGGGGACGCGCGTTCCCCGGCAGCGTCGAGGCCGCTTTCTCCAGCATCCGGTTGGCCAGCTCCGCGTTGGGGCTGAAGCCGGCGGTGTATGCGACGATCTTGCCATCGAAGCAGTCGATCATCGGCGAGAGGTACACCTTCCCGTCCCTGGCCTTGATCTCGGTGATGTCCGTCAGCCACTTCTCGTTCGGACGCTCGGCCGTGAAGTCCCGGTCGACGAGATTGGCGGGAGCCGGCGTCGTCTCGCCCTCGTAGGAACTATACCTGCGTCGCTTGGGCACGTGCGCCACGAGCCCTTCCTCCGCCATGATCCTGCGGACCACCTTCTCCGATACGCCGGTCTTGAGCACCGCCTTGATCCTGCGGTACCCGTACCTGCCCTTGGAATCGGCGAACGCCCCGGCCACCTCTGCCCTGAGTCCGGCGTACTTGTCAACGCCGAGCCGGGCGTGGTGGTAGTGGTAGCTGCTGGGCGCGATGGCGAGCAAGCATGTCATCGAGCCGGGCGAATACGCCGGCCTCAACCGGTCGATCAACAGGGTCTTCTCCCTGTTCGACAGGCGCCGCAGGTCGGCGCCGGGGTCTTTTTTTACGGCCTCCACCACCTCCCGCATCAACGCGTTCTCCAGCTCCAGTTCCTCGACCCTGCGGCGCAAAGCCTCCGCGTCATCATCATCGGCTGCGGACGGCCGGCGGCGGGAGTCCGCGGGCTTATTGCCCTGCGCGGAGTTCCTGTTTTTGGGCTGCAACGCGGCCATGCCGCCCTTGCGGTACGCCCTGACCCAGCCATGCACCGCGCCGACGCCCGCGCCGAACTGTTTGGCGGCCCGCTTCTGCATGCTACCCGGCACCGGTTCGATCGCCTTCAGTCGCGTCTCCAGGGGGATGATGGGTTTGGCCATATGGCCGGCATACCGGGAATCCATCGCCGGCCAACGCTCCAGACACTGCCTGGTCGGATAACCCAGGTGCTCCACCACCTGGGCCGTCGTCATCGGCGTGGTGAAATACAACCCCACCGCACGCTCTCGTTCCTCAAGACCGGACATACGAAAATCTTTCCGTTCGGTCTCCAAGAAAACGTCCGCAGCCCCATTCTTGAAAGTAAGCACGGAACAACTTCTTGATGATTCTCTGATGAGGAGAATGGGCGTTTCGGACGATGCGGAGGCGGATATGGAAAAGTCCGCCGTTTCCGGCGGACTTTCCGATGATGGTACCCCCCGTCGGAGCGCGCCTCCGCGGAGGCACTCGAGAACATCCACCCGTTCGCCGACGACAACGGGCGTACCGGACGCCAGATCCTCAACATGATGCTCATGCAGGCGGGGTACGAGCCCATCGCCATCAGGCATGATGCCGGCAGAACCTACGCCGGACGGCTCGAGCAGTGGCAGGCGTACGGCGATCCGGTTCCCCTGGCGTGCATGGTCGCGGACTGCGTGGTCCGGGAACAGTGCCGGATCGGGAAGATCGTGTCCGATATCCGCCGCGGGCATCCCATCGCCGGACACGCCAGAGGTATACGTGAATAGTGTGTTTACACACTGTTCGAGAATAATACCCTGACATGTCAACTAACGCAACGTTTACTGGGATGACGGACAAGAAGGTTGGTTCCTATCAGCTCATAATGACGTTGCCGACTGCTTGATGGTGGTTGTGGCGCTTGTTTGTTCGATTCCGCCGGTGCTGGGTCGTTTTCGTCTGGCTGAACGGCGGCCAATCTGGGAGTTCGTTCTGGTAGACCTCGTCGGGCCATAATCTCCCAGATTCTGCGGGAGTTTACGCTGACTTCGGGAATTCGCCGCTGAACTCCCGTGCCGGACGCGGGAGTTTACGAGAATCCGGTACTCTCATGCATAATCTCTCAACAAAAACGTTGGAATTCCGCGATTCTCAAAAATCGACCTTGAAGCCGTTCCCGGGAGAACTTCGCCGGATTCATGTTTCGCGCTAAACTCCCGCGCGCATCCGGAAGTTTTCATAGAATCGGTCGCGCAAACGGACATCCGGATTTCTCAATTTCTCCCGGGATCAGCCTCTTCCACCGAGTTTTCCAGACCACAATCTGAAAACTCGTGATTTGAGCCTGCTGAATCGAGATTTTGAGTTCTTCCCAAACTGACTGCCGCAAACTGACCGCACTCATCGTCCTGTCAGCGCAGCCGGTTTGCGGAATGGAAGACGTGTGCGGAGAGCAGCGCGCAGCGGTGCATAGTCCCCATGGTTGGTGGCCGTCCGCGGCTACTCCAGCGGTGTGCGATCCCACTGGTCGGCGCGTGGAATGGTGCGCAGGCTGCGCGAACTGATGATTAGCAGCATACTGACGAGCATCACCGCCCAGAACACCAGCATAGTCCCGCTGAATCCGAAAGCGGGCAGCAGACTTCCGGCCGTCGCTGAGCAGAACGCGGACAGTGCCTGGGCCGGTACGGTAAGCGTCACGGTGATACGCCCCTGCATCGTGTCGGGCGTCTTACCGAAAATGAACCCGAGCTGCAACGCGTTGATGATCGGGAACGGCAGGCACATCACGGCGTTGGCGATAAGCAGCACCCAGTAGTTGTCGGTCAGCAGCATCGGCAGCGAAGCGATGCAGATGAACACGAATCCGCAGCATGTCACCGGCCCGACCGGTGCGGTATCGCTGATCCGTCCGGCGATGAACGCACCCGCCAGCATCGCGAGGAATACGCCCGTATTCACGAATCCGATGAGCGTCGCGTTCACGCCGGTGCGCATCAGATGCAGCTGAATCGCATACTGGAAGCCATTGACCCCGAAATTCGCCAGCGCGGACGACACCATCGTCAACACCAGCATCCTGCGGTGCAGCGACCACGACCATCCTTCGGCGAAATCACGGAAAAATGACGCGCCGCCCGCTTTCCCACCGTCATCGTCGCTATCGCCGTTGCCGCTATCGCTGCCGTTCCGCGGATTTCCGCCGACTCGGATACGTGTCGCAGCCACGCCTGCCAGCAGGTACATGACCGCAGCCGACAGGAACGGCAACCACGGGGCGATGCCGTACAGCAGGCCGCCGACTGGGCTGCCGGCCATGTTGATGGTCGCGTCACGGCCTTCGTTGAGACTGCGCGCTTTCGGATATGAGCGAATATCGACGATGGATTTGAGCATCGCATCCGAGGCGGGGCCGAGAAACCCGTTGACCGCAGACTCGAACACCGCGATGGCAAGCAGCACGGGGAAGACCAGCTTGCCGGCCATGAGCAGCGCAGCGACTGACCCCCAACAGATGACGCCCGCTGTCGCGTTCACGATGATCAGTGTCTTGCGATCGTGACGGTCGGCGAATGTCCCGCCGAACACGGCGGCCGCCTGCTGTGCGATCGCGGCCAGCGAGCCCAACCAACCCGCTGCTGTGGTCGATCCGGTGAGCTTGTATCCGATCAGAGAGACCGCCAGATACCGCAGGGCCACGCCGATGGCCGTCGCGCTGTCCGCCGTGAACCATGGCACGTAACCTGGGATATCCCACAACCTGCTTTCGCGCACAGGAGCAGAAACGAGCTTTAACGAATTACTCATCTAATAATTTCTCCATACCCTACCAGTACTGGAATCCTACAGAAGATTAGGCGGCACTGGTTCTTTACAAACTTGCTCAGTATGCCAAGCATAATCATATATATCGAAGTAACCCTTTTCTCCATAATGAGCAGGACAGCAATGACATCGATAATCTTCAACCTGTTCCGCTACCAACGATCCCAATGTTGAACATAATCGATAGCTAAGCTTACCGGACTCATGGTGCAGCAATAGCTTGCGGGGCTGGTGCCGTTTTGTTGGACTCGTCATTGATTCCCTCACCACCAATCATGCCACAAGACCGAGCCCGCGCCGCCGGTCCATGATGCCCGTGTCCGGACTCCGTCTTGATGCGCCTGTCCCGGTACCAGACCATGTGGTCGTCCAGCATGTCGATGAACTCGTCCATGGTGACGCCCGCGAAGCTGCGCTTGTGGAAGAACTCCTGCCTGGTCCGGCCGAGGAACCCCTCCGCGGCGGCGTTGTCCGGACTGCATCCCTTCGCGCCCGTCGAACGCGTCAGGTTGTTGTCCTTGCGGATGCGGATCCATTCGGGCCACCGGTAGTGGCGGCCACGGTCGCTGTTAAACCGATGTCGGTTTAACAGTGATTAAGCCGGGTTTGTTGTTAAGCCGGGGAACGGTTCGGGGTCTTGGTGGCTGGCCGTGTCCCATGTGGTTTCCCGGCTTAACGTTCCGGGTTATGTTCGTCTTGTCCCGTTTGATTCGAACGAAGGAGTTTGCCATGGGTGAGACGACGGTTGGCCATGTCGCGGGCGAGGTGGTCCGCGCGCTTTACGGGGCCGGTTATATGGAATCCACCATAGGCCAGTACCGCAAGTCCATCAGGGCGTTGGAACGGTACGCCGGAGGCCCGGATGCGGTGTACACGCGTGGGTTGGGCGCGGGGTTCGCCGCGTCGACCTTCAGTGAGCGGACGGGCGGTTTCAGCAGGCAGCGGTGGTTCGATTACGGCAGGCTGGCGCGTTTGTGCGACTCGTATCTGCGGTCCGGTTCGGTGGACCTGGGCAAGTGGCGCAGGAGCAGGCTTGCGGAGCCGGTGGTTCCGGGTTTGGCCGTGGTCATGGAGCGTTGGGAGGCGTATCTCGCCGGTTCGGGACTGGCTTCGGCGACGGTGGGGCATTACCGTCGGATGGCGGGCTTGTTCCTCACGTGGCTGGAATCTCATGGGGTCGTGTCGTTGGACGGTTCGGATGGCTCGCATGTGCTGGGGTTCCTGGCCGGGCTGCGTTCACGCTGGTCGGAGTCGTCGATGCGGCACGCCGCGTCGGACCTGCGCCCGTTGTTCAGATGGCTCGGGCGGGATGACCTGGCGGACGCGATCGGCCTGGCCGGCATACGCAGGACCCACGCGATCGCGGGAACGTTGCCCGACGACGAGCACCGCCGCTTGCTGGAGGCGTGCGCCTCGCGGTCGGTGCCGTCGAGGGACGCGGCGATCACCCTGCTGTCGCTGACGTGCGGGCTGAGGGCATGCGATGTGATCGGTCTGAGGATCGCCGACGTGGATTGGGATTCCATGAGCATAGGTCTGGTGCAGCGAAAGACGGGCAATCCGTTGACCGTGCCGATGACGGGACCGCTGGCCGCGAGGCTGGCGTCCTGGCTGTTGGACGAAAGGCCCGCCACCGACGACGACCGTGTGTTCGTGCGGTACAAGGCGCCCCATGTCGCGCTTCGGGGTCATTCATCGGTGTACGAGGCGATCAGCCGTGTCATGCGGCACGCCGGGCTCGGACGCCGGGGCGGTTCCGGGCTGTTGCGGCGCAACGCGGCGACGAGGATGCTGGAGGCGGCCACGCCGTTGCCGACGATCAGCGCGGTGCTTGGCCACGCCGACCCCGATTCCACACGCGTCTACATGGCCACGCACCGCGGGGGAATGCCCGCGTGCGTGCTGCCCGTGCCGGAAGGCGGATCGTCATGAGACCCACGGAACACGGATTCGTCGGCCCGCTCGCCGGCGAATTGGAGGAGTACATCCGTTTCAAGGCGTCCATGGGCAGGCATGGCGCCACCCGCGTCCAGGTCCTGCGCTCGTTCGACCGGCATTGCCTCGAACACGGGGCCGTGCGTCTGGAGCGGGGCGTCGTGGAGCGATGGATCGCCCATAGGATCGACGCGAATCCCGGGGGTTGCCGCTCGTGGTTCTCGTACATCAGGGACTTCGGCAGGTGGATGCGACTGGCCCACGATCCCGACGCGTACGTGCTCTCCGACCAGTGGAAGGCCGGATCCCCGCGTCCGACGCCGTACCTGCTGACGGACCGCGAGGCCGCCCTGTTCCTGCGGGCCGCGGGAACGTTGGAGTCTCCGTCGCCGTGGGCGTGGCAGTCTCGCGCGTTCTTCATGCTCATGGCCTGCTGCGGGCTGCGCACCCGAGAGGTCAGGAGACTCGCCGTCGGGCACGTCGACCACAAGGCCCGTTCCATCGACGTGGTCGATTCCAAGGCCGGTCGCAGCCGCAGGCTGCCCGTGGGCGACGAGGTCGCCGCCGAACTGCTGGAATGCGACCAACGGTCCCGCGAACGCTTCGGAGACGACCGTCCCGCGTTCTTCGTCGCCTCCACCGGCAATCCGGTCTCCCCGGGCATGCCCGGCGTGGTGTTCCGCCGCGTCTGGACACGGGCCGGGCTCGAGTGGCCACAAGCCGGCAAACGGCCCAGGCCCTATGATTTCCGGCACCGGTTCGCGTTCGCGAACATCGAGCGGTGGACTCGCGACGGCGTGGACGTGATGGCGATGCTGCCCTATCTGGCGGCCTACATGGGACACGCCGGCATCGACAGCACCCTCTACTACGTGCACGCCAGCCCCGATTTCATGGACGGATACGCGGACCTCGTCGCCGACGCCGAACGCGTGGTCCCGGAAACGGAGGAACCATGAGCAAGGCAAGGAAAACGGCCGCCAGCTCCGGTGAACCGGACTTCTGGCGAGTCGCGCGCGACTGGCCGCACCACTGGCTGCCCAAGGTGCGGGGCAGCTCGCCGAAGACCGTCGAGGCGTACCGCATCGGCCTGGAATCCTACGTCCGATGGCTCGAAACCACGGAAGGCACGCAGCGCAGCCACATCGGTTTCGGGCATTTCGACCGGGCGCGCCTGGGCCGGTGGGTCGAATGGATGCGGACCGAGCGCGGGTACTCGGACCGCACCATCATGCCGAGGATGACGACGATGCGCGTGTTCCTCGACCACGCGGGCCTCGAACACCCGGCATTGACCGCGCTGGGCAACGACGCGGCCGGCATACGTGTCAAACCACCCGCGCGCAAACCCGTCGACCACCTCGGGGAGGAGCACACCAAAGCGTTGCTGACCGCATGGGGCACCGGCGACGCCAAATCGCGCAGGAACCGCATGCTCCCGATCCTCATGTACGACACCGCCGCCAGGATCGGCGAACTCGCCGCACTGACCATCGCGGACGTGGGTATGGATAAGCCGGCCAGGGTCACGCTCACCGGCAAACGCGGCAAGAGCCGGGTCGTGCCCCTGGGAGAAAGGACACGAACCCACCTGGCCGCCTACCTCGAGGAATTCCATCCCGGACCGTCCATGCGCGACGGCGACAGGCCGTTGTTCCACTCGACGAGGAACGGCGCCATCCAGCCGCTCTCCGTGGACCGGATCGACGAGATCCTCAAAACCGCGGCGGCCAGAGCACGCCGCGGGACGTGCCCGTCCATGCCCGAACGCGTCCACTGCCACCTGATCCGCCGGACCCGCGCCATGGACCTCTACCAACAGGGCGTGCCGCTACCGCTCATCATGCAACTGCTCGGCCACGAAAGCATGAGCACAACCAGCGCGTTCTACGCGTTCGCGACCCTCGACATGATGCGCAAAGCCGTCGATGCGGCCAACCCCGGCCCCGACCCCTCCAAGGAGACATGGCTCAGCGAGCAACGACTCCGACAACTACACACCCTCAAATAACCCGGAACGTTAAGCCGGGAAACCACATGGGACACGGCCAGCCACCAAGACCCCGAACCGTTCCCCGGCTTAACAACAAACCCGGCTTAATCGGAATGGATGATTGGTTTCTCTCCGTCCTTGAGCGTGGAGCAGGCGTCGGTGAGCATGCCGTTGGCCAGCTCGGCGTTCGGGCTCGTGCCGATCGTCCAGGCGACCGGCATGCCGTCGTAGCAGTCGATCACGGGCGACAGGTAGGCCTTTCCCGCGGGGATCGAGAATTCCGTGAGGTCCGTGACCCACAGCATGTTCGGCCGCTCGGCGTGGAAATCGCGGTTCACCAGGTTCTTCGGCGCCTTGGCGGGCTCGCCCTTGTACGAGCTGTACCGCTTCGCGCTCCTGGACAGGGGCACCAGGCCATGTGAGGTCATCAGCCGCATGATCCGTTTGGCCGATACCCTGACGCCCATGCTTTTCAGCTCCAGGTGGATCCGCTTGTACCCGTAGCGGCGTTCGCTGTTCTCGAACGCCTCGCGCACGAGCTCCAGCAGCGGCGCGTCTTTGTCAGGACGTTTCATGGACTTGAGCTGGTAATGGTACGTGCTGCGCGCGATGCCGACCACGGGCAAGAGGCTCCTGGCCGTCACGCCCAGCGTCTCGCCAGCGGTCTTGACGAGGAGTGTCTTCTCTCGGTTGGTCAGGTTTTCCGGGTCTGCGCCCGGCTCTTTTCCCAACAGCTCCAACGCGCCCTTCCGGATCGCGATCTCGATGTCCAGTTCCCTCTTCTCCCGTCGTTGCCGCTCGACATCGGCGTCCAACTCGTCCAGACGGGCCTGGAGCTCCGCCACTTTCCTCTCCATCGACGCCAACGCATCCGCCGGACCGGCCGCGTCCGACGCGTTCGGAGCCACGGTCGGCTTGACGGACGGCTCCTTGGATTCCACGACGGTCCTTCTTTTCCCGGATCCGGACACAGTCGCCTCCTCGGATTTCGCGAGCATCTGCCGTTTCCATTCTCGCACAGTCGCGTCCTGCACGCCCAGTTCCTGAGTTCTAAATAGAAGCGCAACACCTGTCTATGGTTGGAAGTGTTCAAGTCCACAACCGAAGAGAAAGTGCTGCGCTCGATATGAAAGCTTATTCCCACCTGTCGGCAGAGGAACGGATCCGAATCGACGAATTGCGCAACAGGGACGGGCTCGGCGTGCGCCAGATAGCGCTGAGGATCGGCCGCGACAAGGCCACGGTCAGCCGAGAACTGAAACGCGGATTGTGGTTCGCGTCCAATGAGAACGACTCGTACCGGCCGTACCGGCCGAAACGCTTGAAGACGGGGCCGTGGACGTGCCGTCCGTTCTATTCGGCCATGACCGCGCAGAGGAAGGCCGAGACCCGCGCCCGCAGATCGCGCAGACCGAGGCGCATGGCGTACGACCCGCTGCTCGCATGGGTCCTGGACGCGCTCAGGAAGGGATGGACGCCCGAACGCATCGAAGGCAGGCTCAAAGCCGAATACCCGTCCGACCCGCGCATGCGCGTCAGCCACGAATGCCTCTACCAGTGGATCTACGCGAAACCGCAGAGGAAGCTGGACCTCAGGCAGTACCTGCCGAGAGGCAAACGGCATCGCACCCGCATGAGGGGACGCCGGTCGAAGGGGCCGCGCATCCCGATGCGCGTGCCGATCACGGACCGGCCGAAGAAGGTGGACTCGCGCCATGAGTTCGGCCACTTCGAATCCGACACCGTCATCGGCACGGCCCCATCGAAACGGTGCATCGACACGCAGGTCGAACGCAAGAGCCGCCGCCTGTTCGCACGCTTCATCGAGGACAAGAGCGCGCTGGCGACCGCGCGCGCCGAATACGACATCTACAAGGACATCCCCGCGCCCGCGAGGATCGACCGCACCTGGGACAACGGCACGGAGTCCTCCTGCCACCTGCTCGTGGACGAGGCCCTCGGCATGCTCACCTACTATGCGGACCCCTACTCCTCATACCAGCGCGGCACGAACGAGAACCGCAACGGACGCATCCGCCGCTACCTGCCCAAAAGGACCGGCTTCGACGACCTGACGGACGAGGACCTGCAGGCCATCGTGGACGAGATCAACGACACCCCCATGAAGGTCCTGGGCTGGGAAACGCCCAACGAGGTTTGGTATCGAGAGCTCGGCAAGGTAATGTCGAAGATAAGCCACCCAAAGACGGGTGTTGCACTTACAAATTGAATCCGGGGTTCGGCGGCCGCCTCACGCGATTTCAGCCGTCCGGACGCGACCGCGACCACCGCCTCGCGTTTCAGCTCCTCGGGGACCGGACCGTGCCTCAACTTGCGTTGGCCGGGCGCGAGCTCGTCGATCCACGCCATGAGCAGTTCCTTGCTTTTCGGATAGCCGAGCATCCGCATGGTGCGGCCGGGCCGTCTGCCGTATTCGAGGTAATGGTCCACCGCGGCCCGTTTCTGCCCGTCCGTGTACCGCCTGTAGCGTTCCCCGCGCCCGGAGGGAACGCCGGTGCGCTCCTCCTCGAGCCGGTCCGCGTACCACGACAGCAACACGCCCTTGCTGGGATAGCCGAGCTCGCGGATCACGTCGGCGGCGCAGCGTTCGTATTTGATGTACAGGTCCACGGCTCTGTCGCGCTGCTCCCTGCTGTACTTCGCCATGAGGGGGTTCTCCTCCCGGTCAGGGAGTCCAAGAAAACGTCACCACCTCGAACTGCGGAAAAACACTGCTCAAAATGCGGGCGGCAACTTGCCGAAACACACATCAAAGCGACCGCACGAACTCTCCGCCCGGAAGCGGACGGCGCTGATTTTGGAGGACCCATCGGCCGTGGCATTCCCGGGCCCGGAACATGCCATGGGGTTTGCGGACCCCGGGCGACGCCGCATGGCCTTCCCGTTCCCGCGCCACGGGCGGCGGCGTGGTTCATGGCGCCGACGGTGGGTCCGTCCGCACGCGGAGCGCTTCCATGCCTCGCTGACGGATGGTGGCGATCCCCCACGGAGAGGAGTATTGTTTCATTTGTAGATAACATTGTTACACAGTAGGAGAGCATTGATATGCAATCTGAACGTTCGTTGATTCCCACCCCCATGCCGGTCCGGAGACACGCACGGTCCGGGAACAGGGGGCTGGCCCTCACCGCCCTGTGTCTGGCGGTGCTGCTGGTCGTGATGGACAACACCATCGTCAACGTCGCGATTCCCACGATGAGCGATGCGTTGAACGCCTCGTCCACGGACCTGCAATGGGTGGTGGACGCCTACACGCTGTCCTTCGCGGCGCTGCTCCTGCCCGCCGGCAAACTCAGCGACCGATGGGGAAGAAGACGGATGCTGCTCGTCGGATTGGCGGGATTCGCCGTGGTCTCCGCAGCCACGGCCTTCTCCTGGGCCCTGTGGCAGCTGGTGACGCTGCGCGTGGTGTTGGGGGTCTGCGCCGCGCTGATCTATCCGGCGACGCTGTCGTCAATCATCGTCATCTTCGAAGGCTCCAGGTACCGTAGCCTGGCCGTTGGCCTGTGGGCGGCGACGTCAGGGGTCGGCATCGCCCTGGGCCCGATCATCGGCGGCGTCCTGCTGGAGCACTATGCGTGGAATTCCATTTTCTGGGTGTGCTCCGTCATCGGCGTGGTGGCGCTGGCCTGCATCGCGGTGGCGGTGCCCGAGGTACGGGCGTACCGTTCCGAGAGGTTCGATTTCCCTGGCACCGTGTTATCGGTGGCCGGCGTGGGCCTGCTGGTGTGGACGATCATCGAACGCCCGACTTACGGTTGGCTCTCCTGGCAGGTCATAGGCGGCATCTGCGCGGCCCTGATCATACTTGCGGTGTTCGCGGCGGTCGAGGGGCATACGCACGCCCCGCTCATCGATGTCGGCCTGTTCCGAAGGGCCACGTTCACGAGCAGCACCTGCGCGATCTGCGTCGCGTTCTTCTGCCTGTTCGGCTTCATCTTCATCACCACCCAATGGTTCCAGGCATTGCGTGGATACACCGCATTGCAGACGGCGGTCGCGACGCTGCCCTTCGCGGTGGTCATGGCGGCGGTCGCCCCGTTCGCCACGCAATTGGCGAAACGTTTCGGATACCGGTCGGTTGTCTCGACGGGACTGCTGTTCCTGTCGGCGAGCATGTTCGTGGTCACGCGTGTCGACGCCCATTGCAGCTACTGGTTCGTGGTCGTACCCACCATGGCCCTGATGGCGGCCAGCATCGCCCTGATCCAAGGGCCCGCCACGGACGCCCTGATGAGCACCGTTCCGGAAAGCTCGACCGGCGCCGCATCGGCCGTCAACGACACGATCCGTGAGATCGGCGGCACGCTGGGCGTCGCCGTCATGGGGTCCGCGATCTCCTCCATCTACCCCGACGAGCTCTCGGACTCGTTGTCCGGACTGCAGATCCCGTCTTCCATCGCGAAAGCCGCGGAGGATTCGGTGATGGCCGCGAAATCGATCCTTCCGCACCTGCCGGCAGGCATCCGACAGACCGTGGAGCAGTCCGTCTCGACCAGTTTCATGAGCGCCACGCATGCGGCATGCTGGATCGCCTGCGCCCTCGCATTGGCGTTCGCGCTGCTCTGCTGGATCACACTTCCCAAACACGATTCAGGCAATCTCCCCCAATAGAAAGGAACATCCATCATGAAAGACGACGGACGGATCCCACGGATCAAGGACACGGATATGACGGACCGTCTCCTGACGGCCGGCGTTCCCCGACATGTCTTGGCTCGGTGGCAATCTCAATGCGGTGGGACCAGCCATCA
>ERZ1031798.88-NODE-88-length-23225-cov-6.193440_pt1 | contig 23225 bp, 27 predicted proteins | sample MGYA00517882_ERZ1031798 | MGnify/ENA primary metagenome ERZ1031798 (study PRJEB33719, sample SAMN04261244) | wastewater metagenome | biome: rural village; feature: human; material: feces | host: Homo sapiens | place: El Salvador | collected 2013-01-07 ...
AACGGATTCGATGGGTGCGTTAAGGGCGCGTTAAATTAACAACGGATTAAACGGATTGAACGGATTCGATGAGTGCGTAAAATCCGTTTAATCCGTTTAAATATCCCAAGCAGCAGGAATCCGTTTAATCCGTTGTTAACTTAATACAGCAGTAGTAATCCGTTTAATCCGTTGTTAACTTAATACAGCAGCAGGAATCCGTTTAATCCGATAAATCCGTTGTTAAATTAATGTAGCAGCAGGAATCCGTTTAATCCGTTCAATCCGTTGTTAAATTTCACAAGCAGACAATCCGTTCAATCCGTTATTGCGTGTTATTCCGTGCGGCGCACGGCGCGTGGGCAGACAGGTGCAGGGGTGGAGCAGACAGGTGCAGGGGGAGAATATCGTGCGCTATTGCACTGAAAACGCTGTAATAGAGACAAAAAGTGTTAAAACACCCCCCCGAACGTGCAAAATTGTTTAATATTTGTAAATTGGAAACGCAGGATAATTTGTTGTATTGGAATTATTATTAATTTTGCACCCCAATAGAGAACTTTTTGGGGTGAAAACCCATTCAGCACTCTGCTTACGACACAACAAAGACGTAGATTTGAACTTTAGCTTACAAACTCAAGACAAACTGAAGGCAAACTGACACAAATTGCTAATGCTTAGGCGGAGCCAAGAACCGGCTCTCTACTGACAATAACAAAATAAGTGAAACAAAAATAGAATAAATAACTAAATTTTACCAAAATGAAAAAGATTACCAAATTTTTGGATTCTGTGATGGGAGGCATCAAGCGCACTTGCGTAGCAAAGGCACTCGCTGTCTTTGCCGTGGCTTCCATCGCAATCAATGCGAATGCCCAGGAGCAGCCCGTTATCACGGGTATCGATCAACTCACGGGCATATCTCAAGATGAGCTCTTGAAAAATGCCATTACGGGAACGACTTTCCCGACCAGTGATGAAAACAAACAGTTCTTCCTTTATAACGTAGGAACTGGCCGTTTTCTCAACACCGGTAGCTACTGGGGTACACACGCGTCGCTTAAGGAGTATGGTGAGCCGCTCGCTGTAATAGACGATGGAAATGAATCAGTGGGTACAAAATCTAAAAAATTGCAGCTTATTATGGAGATGAATGGCACCGAGGGTAACTTCGTAGGTTGGTGGGGTGTCCCAGCAACTTCGGGCGAAAATCATCCCAACGTTGGTGTCTATGTTGATAGAAAACAGGGACAAGTATATGGCTGGATGTTGGAACCTACTGGTGATAACAAAAATACTTATCGCCTCCGTACTTACCCTCATAACCAGATTGATAAAACACCTTATACATTCTCTGATAAGAAATACTATCTCTGTTCTAACAAGGGCGTAGTAGATGCGGCCAGAAACTGTGAGGCATATCCTGAGGAGTCTCTTTCTCAGTATAAAGGCTACGACGAGTGGCGTTTTATCTCTCGTAATCAGATTAGAGCTTTGCAGGAGAAAAATGGCGACAACTTGACCGACGCTCTCGAACTCTCGTTCATGCTGAAGTGTCCGGGCTTCTCACGCGGTGACAACGATATCCGTTCTTGGCATACTTACGACTTCGCAACAGAAAAATTGGATGTAGAGAAAGACAAATTTGTAATCTATGGTTTGCAGAAATTTAATCGTGCTGTTATTTGGCCAAAAGTTGTAGATAAGAATGAGGAATCATTTACCAACTCCCTTCCTAAGAAGATATATTATCCCTTGCAGTTGAAATACAGTGATCCATATACATTTGATAATGTCGATTATTACAAAGGTGATATAGATAACTACCGGTGTAATCTTGGTAAGTACTACTGTGCAAGCATAACCAACAAGCGCGGTATTATCTTCCAGGACATTGAAGTTACTCATACTGGTACATTTAAGTTTGAGTGTAAGGGCTACTCTACAACAAATAAGGCTGCACTCTTCGCTGGTGTGCTCGATCCCACCAACCCAAATAAGATGGTTAATAACTCTTTGAATAGAACCATCCTCAATCAGACAAGCGATATGTCGCCGACCGTTTATGACGAGTTGCACATCTCTAAGTATAACATGGACTATGCCGGTAAGACCTTCTACAGCGGCAACTATAATAATGTTGTATATGTAACAGTGCCGGAAGAAACTTCTAAGAATGTTAATGGCAAGTATACTATCCGCGTTGGTATCATGATTGGTGACAACGTGGACGACAAGACACCTGAAACAACAGGTGTGGGTGAGTGGACAGTCTTCGACGACTTCCGTATGCAGTACGCAAGTAGAACTTATAACGAGGACTTGATTCTCGACGAGGAGCGCGACAACTTGACGTATCTTACGAAACTGAAGCCAGTGAAGAACAAGACTATGCGCCTCAGAAAGACCTTCACTGTGAACAAGTGGAACTCGTTCATCCTGCCGGTGAACCTCACAAAGAAGCAGGTGAGAGAAACCTTCGGCGCTGACACACGTCTTGCAGAGCTTACAGGGCTCACAGAGACAGGCATCGAGTTCACTTCTGTAAAATTGTCTGGCGACAACGACCTGGCTCTTGAGGCTTATGTTCCTTACCTTATCTTCCCGACAAAGGCTGCTGACCAGACCCCGACTTACACAGCTAAGTACGAGCAGAATGGTACTACCACACGACTGAAGGTAACCATCGGTGCCAACCACTACATGGTCGACAAGGTGTCTATGCCGCAAGCAGATGGCGAGAACGGCTTATCGCAGATGGATCAGAATAATTGGACATCTAAAACGACATCTAATGCGACAAACGCTGGCGAAAGTATCGTGGCTTACGGCACATTCGCTCGTACTTTCGGCACTGGTACACAGAAAGAAGACGGAACATGGGATATCACAAACAAGGGCGACATCATCGCTGATCGCGACGACCTCAAGGGCTGCTACTTCTTCGCAAACGGCAAGATGTACCACTCTACTAAACGTCCACGCGGTCTGCGTGGCTTCAGCTGCTGGTTCAAGCCGGGTACCAAACAAAATAGCGTTAAGCTCACCCTCGACGGCGTTACACAAGATGGCACAACAGGCATTGAGGACATCCTCGCTGACTACGAGCAGCCGGTAAGCCGCTACGCTAACGGCATCTACAACCTCAATGGTCAGCTCGTTAAGCAGGGCAACAGCACTGCCGGTCTGCCCAGCGGCATGTACATCGTGAACGGCAAGAAGTGCATCGTGAGATAATCAAACAATTTCAAAACACAGCAAAAACTATGAAACGAGAATATAGAAAGCCGACAATCGAGATTGTCGACATCGAGACAACAGAGGCATGCCTCCAGGCAGTGTCATGGAAGGTGAAGGGCGACAGCTACGACCCCAGCACCGACCACGGCTACATCATCGAGGACCAGGGTAAAGGTAAGAATGGCAAAGACGACCCGTGGGATTCAACGGATTGGTAATCGGTGAAGTTTCGTGTGTTATGCAGAGGCGGCATCGCCTCGCATAACCGAAACTTCTATATGCACAGCCCAACAACTGTTCAACAGCAGTTGTTGGGCTGTTTCGCGTTTTAGTAGCGGAGGTATCCTTGCCTCCGCAGCAAGCAAAGTGCCTCCCACAGATTGCACAGATCGACACAGATTGTTTGGGTGCCTTCAAGGGGGTGCACTTGTCTCAAGTGCACCAACGTAACAAGAAGTGCACCAACCTGAAATTAGCAGCTTCTGTGTTAATCTGTGAAATCTGTGGGAGGATCACTGTTTGCTCGGTTGGTGCACTTGAGACAAGTGCACCCCCTGAAGTTAGCAGCTTCTGTGTCAATCCGTGCAATCTGTGGGAGGCACTTTGCTGCTGCGGAGGCAAGGATACCTCCGCTACTATCTTCCGCAGCCTAACCATCTGAAATCTGTGAAATCTGTGGGAGAATAATCTCAGCAAGAACTTCTGTGAATTCTGTGAAATCTGTGGGAGAATACACGCAGCAAGAACTTCTGTGTAAATCCGTGAAATCTGTGGGAGGCTCCACTGTTTGCTCGGTTGGTGCACTTGAGACAAGTGCACCCCCTGAAGTTAGCAGCATCTGTGTAAATCCGTGCAATCTGTGGGAGGCTCCACTGTTTGCTTGGTTGGTGCACTTGAGACAAGTGCACCCCCTGAAGTTAGCAGCTTCTGTGAATTCTGCGTATTCTGTGGGAGAACATTCTCAGCAAGAAGTTCTGTGCAGATCCGTGCAATCTGTGGGAGGCTCCACCCAGGCAGAGTGAAATCTGTGGGAGAATTGTCGCAAAAGTTGTCTGATTACGAAAAAAAACGTAACTTTGCATTAATCGCAAGGCGATGAACCAATAAACAAACAAATAATTTTTTAACAACTTAATCATCATCATCCTATGGAGAAAACATTGATTTTGCTGAAACCGTGTACAGTACAGCGCCGACTCATCGGCGAAGTGATCAACCGCATAGAGCGCAAGGGCCTGCGCATCGTGGGTCTGAAGATGATGCAGCTCGACGACGCCATCCTCAACGAACACTACGCTCACCTCACAGAGCGCCCGTTCTTCCCGTGGCTCGTAGCCTCGATGAAGTCGGCACCAGTGGTGGCTATGTGCGTGGAGGGCAACAGCGCCGTGTCAGTGGTGCGCAACATCGTGGGCGCTACGAACGGACGCAAGGCTGCCCCGGGCACCATCCGCGGCGACTACTCGATGAGCGGTCAGGAGAACATCATACACGCTTCTGACTCGGTAGAGACGGCAGAGGTGGAGATGAAACGCTTCTTCCGCGAGGGCGAGATATTCGAATACCCCGACCCGCTGCACGACTACATGTACGCGCCGGACGGAGACTAAGCTTCTTGCCGCCTTCGGGCGGCAAGAAGAGTTTTGAGTTTTGAGTTTTGAATTTTGAATTGTCGGCTTCGCCGATGAGGAGTTGTTCAATTTTGAATTTTCAATGTTGAATTGGAATTATAACATAAACATATATAATAATGGTAACAATTAACAACTATGACGAGTTTGCCGCATATCTCGGCAAGAACCTCGGTGTGTCTGACTATGTAGAGCTCTCGCAGGAGCGCATCAATCTGTTCGCTGACGCTACGCTCGACCACCAGTGGATTCACGTGGACACGGAGCGTGCCGCCGTGGAGAGTCCGTACAAGACAACCATCGCTCACGGATACCTCACGCTGTCGATGCTGCCCTATCTCTGGGAGCAGGTCATCAAGGTGAACAACGTGAAGATGCTCGTGAACTACGGCATGGACAAGATGAAGTTCGGTCAGCCGGTGAAGTCGGGTGAGTCGGTGCGCCTCGTTGCCGACCTCTACGCCATCGAGAACCTGCGCGGCATCGCAAAGGTGCAGATCAAGTTCGCTATCGAGATCAAGGACTCGCCGAAGAAGGCGCTCACCGGCATCGCCACATTCCTCTACTACTTCGAATAACTCGCTCGTAGCGGAGGTATCCTTGCCTCCGCCGCAGCTCCTTTCATGGGTCTCCCACAGAATACGCGGAATTCACAGAACCTTCTGCTGGGGGATATTCTCCCACAGATTTCACGGATCTACACAGATGGTTAGGGTGCCTTCAAGGGGGTGCACTTGTCTCAAGTGCACCAACCGAGCAAGAACGGATTCCGGCTTGTGAATTTTAACAACGGATTAAACGGATTTGATGGGTGCGTAATATCAACAACGGATTAAACGGATTAAACGGATTCGATGGGTGCGCCATCCGTAGCGGAGGTATCCGGCCTCCGCAGCAACCTGTAGTACCAATCATTACAGTCTGACTTGGTGCTGCGGAGGCCGGAGACCTCCGCTACGGTTAATGACAATCCGATTAATCCGTTAAATCCGTTGTTTAAAAAGTGGCAGCAGTAATCCGTTAAATCCGTTGTTAAAAAAGTGGTAGCAGTAAATCCGTTAAATCCGTTAAATCCGTTAAATCCGTTGTTAAAAAATGTAGCAGCAGTAATCCGATTAATCCGTTTAATCCGTTGTTAAAAAAAGTAGCAGCAGTAATCCGATTAATCCGTTAAATCCGTTGTTAAAAAAAGTGGTAGCAGTAATCCGTTAAATCCGTTAAATCCGTTGTTAAAAAAAGTGGCAGCAGTAAATCCGTTAAATCCGTTAAATCCGTTGTTAAAAAAGTGGTAGCAGTAAATCCGTTAAATCCGATAAATCCGTTGTTAAAAAAAAGTGGCAGCAGTAAATCCGGTTAATCCGTCTTCTTGCTTGGTTGGTGCACTTCTTGGTTGGTGCACTTGAGACAAGTGCACCCCCTGGAAATAGTATCCGTTAAATCCGTTGTTAAAAAAAGTAGCAGCAGGAATCCGTTTAATCCGTTAAATCCGTTGTTAAAATTCCCAAGCAGCAGGAATCCGTTTAATCCGATAAATCCGTTGTTAAAAAAAGTATCAGCAGTGCAATCCGTGGGAGAATAAAAAGAATAATGATATGACGACATTACAGCAGCAGCGAATGCTTCTCGAGATAGAATACAACCACGAGAAGGAGGAGTTCAGAAAGCAGACCGAGACGATGGGCGTGGAGCGCAAGATAAGGCGCGGCGACGCCTGGTTCCCAGTGACCATCGGCAACTGCTACTACAACTCGCTCAACCAGGCGGTGGTGGAGGTGACGCGCACCAAGGACTCGGACATAGAGCACAACTTCGAGCCGGGACGACCCGTCTGCTTCTTCACCGTGCGACGCGACGAGAAGACACACAAGGAACGCATACAGTACATGTCGTTCACAGCCACCGTGAGCTACGCCGACCACGACCGCATCGTCGTGGCGCTGCCAAACAGCGGGCGCATCGCCGACCTGCAGCGCTCGGAAGCCATCGGACTGCAGCTCTTCTTCGACGAGACAAGCTATCGCCTCATGTTCGACGCCCTCGACCGCGTGATAAGCGCCAAGACGGGGCGCCTCGCCGCCCTGCGCGACATCTTCTACACCAAGGCGCCGGCACAGAAGCTCACCTTCGAACCCATGCGTCTGCCCTGGCTCAACGCCTCGCAGGAGCAAGCCGTGAACGAGGTGCTGCGCGCCAAGGACGTAGCCGTGGTGCACGGACCGCCGGGAACGGGCAAGACCACGACACTCGTGGAAGCCATCTACGAGACGCTGCGCAGAGAGAGTCAGGTGATGGTATGTGCGCAGAGCAACATGGCTGTCGACTGGATAGCGGAGAAACTCGTAGACCGCGGCGTGAACGTGCTGCGCATAGGCAACCCCACACGCGTCAACGACAAGATGCTCTCGTTCAGCTACGAACGACGCTTCGAGGCGCACCCCGACTATCCGCAGCTCTGGAGCATACGCAAAGCCATCAGAGAACTGCGCGGCGAGCGACGCCGCTCGGACGCATGGCACCAGAAGATGGACCGCCTGAAGAGTCGCGCCACGGAGATAGAGCTGCGCATACGCGCCTCGCTGTTCGGCGAAGCGCGCGTCGTGGCATGCACCCTCACCGGCGCCGCCAACCGCGTGCTCGAAGGCGAGAAGTTCTCCACGCTCTTCATCGACGAGGCGGCACAGGCGCTCGAAGCAGCCTGCTGGATAGCCATACGCCGCGCCGGACGCGTCATCTTCGCCGGCGACCACTGCCAGTTGCCCCCAACCGTGAAGAGCATCATGGCACTGAAGGGCGGACTCGGCACAACGCTCATGGAGCGCATCGTGAAGGCGAAGCCCGACGTGGTGACGCTGCTGAAGGTGCAGTATCGCATGAACGAGCAGATAATGCGCTTCTCGAGCGACTGGTTCTACGGCGGCGAGGTGCAGACCGCGCCCGGCATAGAACACCGCAGCATACTCGACTACGACCGCCCGATGATGTGGGTAGACACGTCGGAGGCAGACGGCAAGGAGGAGTTCGTGGGCGAGAACTTCGGACGCATCAACCGCACCGAGGCAGAGCTGACGCTGCAGACCCTGCAGCAATACTTCGAGAAGGTGGGCAAGCAGCGCATCCTCGACGAGCACATCGACGTGGGCATCATATCGCCATACCGCGCCCAGGTGCAGCTGCTCGGCAAGATGATACGCCAGAGCGAGTTCTTCAGACCCTACCGCCGCGCCATCAGCGTGAACACCGTCGACGGATTCCAGGGACAGGAGCGCGACATCATCATCATCTCGCTCGTGCGCAACAACGGCGGAGGCGAGATAGGCTTCCTGCGCGACCTGCGCCGCATGAACGTAGCCATGACGCGCGCAAGGATGAAGCTCATCATACTCGGTTCGGCAGCCACAATGACCGTTCACCCGTTCTACAAGAAGCTGTACGAGTGGGCAACTAATAATAAAACATAAAAGAAAGGTGTTTTATTTCTTATATTCAGAAAAAATCAATAAATTTGCGAGCCTATATTGTGCAATATATTATAAGGTGTTAAAGTTTCGCAGGACAGCCTCCTGCGAAACCCGCATGTTGCTCCTATAGTTCAATGGATAGAACGGAGGTTTCCTAAACTTATGAGCTGCTTTCAAGCGTGGAAGTCGGCAAAGTTGGGGTTTCACTGGGTGAATGTCTGACGGTTAGGCACACAAAATATTCGTAAGGTCTTGTAGTTCAATGGATAGAACAATGCTCTCCTAAAGCGTAGATTTGGGTTCGATTCCCAACGGGACTACTGCAAACGCTCAACTTTCTTGTAAGGTTGGGCGTTTTTCTTTCTTATTTTCAGCAAAAAGTGCGTACATTTGCCGAAAATAGTTCTACAAATATTCTACAAAAGATATATGGCAACATTCAAGGCAGAAGTGTACGCTCACCAAAAGAAAGCTGACGGCACTTACAACATCAAGATAAGGGTTACGCACAAGCAGCGCAAGAAGTACCTTGCTACCCCTTGGTATGTGGGCAAGGAAGATTTGACACGCTCCCTCAAGTTGAAAAACCAAAGATACATTGACATGGTAGATGATGTTATCAAGCGTTACCGCACGATATGCAATAACGTGGGCGAGGCTTTGGATAACATGACCGTTGAGCAAGTCGTGGAGTTGATAACACGCAAGAAAGAGGAAGAACACTTTGAACTTGACATAGTGGCGTACACAAGGGCATACATTCAGAAACTCTTTGACATGGGACGCACAGGCAATGCCAAAGCCTACCAAGTAGCCATTAACAGCTTGGTTAAGTTCGTGGGGCGTGAAAGTGTGGATATAAAGGAAATCACGGTTAAGTTCCTTAATGACTGGATAAAATGGATTGGCGAGCAGCCGGCACGGAAGAACTGCAAAAAGGGCGGTCGTGCGCAAAGCCTGTACCTCGCAGAGGTAAGGGCAATGTACAACAGAGCCAAGAAAGAGTTTAACGATGAAGAGGCTGGTGTGATACTCATTCCATTCTCACCATTCGCAAAGGTGGATATACCGAAAGCACCACTCACACGCAAACGTGCCTTGACGGTTGAGCAAATGCGTGAGTTTGCACAAGTGCCATACTCCACGATATTGCAACAGGGGTGTAATCGGTTCAATCTCGCAAAAGATGTGTTCCTGTTGAGTTTTTTGCTTATCGGAATGAACGCTGTGGACTTGTACAATGCCACCGACTACAAGGACGGTCGCATAACCTACCAACGCACAAAGACACGTTACAGACGGGCAGACGGTGCGGAAATATCAATCAGAGTTGAGCCAGAAGCACAGGCACTATTCGACAAGTACAAAGACCCGACAGGGCAACGTGTGTTCAAGTTCTACAAGCTGTATTCCTCAATGGATAGTTTCAGTGCGGCACTAAACAAGGGATTGAAGAAGATAGGCAATTCACTTGGTATAGACGATTTGGAATTTTACGCAGCACGGCACACTTGGGCGACCATTGCAACCAATGATGCAGAAGTGGATAAGTACACCGTCCACACGGCACTAAACCATGTGGACGAAAATATGCGTGTTACTGACATTTATATCCGCAAGTCGTGGGATAGCATAGACAAAGCCAACCGAAAGGTGCAAGACCTTATGAATTGGGATTTGTCAGATGTTGTAGAGCCTAAGAAATAGCGGTTTTGCCTAAGCAAAAATTATACTTGCTTGATATTCAACACTTTAAGTATGCCGTTTTGCTTAGGCAAAATTTATAGCCTTGATTTTGCTTAGGCAATTTGCTTAGGCAAAATAACTAAACTATTGATAATCAACACATTGTAATTTTTGCCTAAGCAAACTATATTTTGCCTAAGCAAAAATTATACTTGCTTGATATTCAACACTTTAAGTATGCCGTTTTGCTTAGGCAAAATTCCCTCGCGCACGCGCATAATGCGCACACGCGCGTATATATACACTCTATATATAATATCTTATTAAGTATAAGTGTATGAAATAGGGGGTATGGGGGAAAGAACACGCTAACTTGGATTTTTTGAAGAAACGAAAAAAGAGTGCCTATTTCTGACACTCTTTTTCTTTATCCATTTGCCTTTTCAAGTCTTTCTCGGATTTCATGCGCTCGTATAGTGGGCGGTCTATTTGAACATAATCCTTTCCGTCAAGTGTTGCATCAAGAATGACATCAAGCAACTTCATTTCATCTGCTGAATGGTTGTATGTAAACAAGTCATTCGCTTCTTCTTTGGATAGCAAAACATAGCTTGCCTTGAACATAGCCGACCGTGCTTTGGCTTTCCAAACTTTCTTTTGCTGTTTCTCCCATGATTGCACCTTTGGTTTGCGTTTCCGCTTTCTCTTTGTTGGCTGTCCTGTTGGTTGGTAGATACCATTGTTTGCAGTCTGTCGCTTACCATACGCCCAAAGCAGACCAACGAAAAAGATAATCACAAGTACGGCTATCATTCTTCAAACATCTTTCCGGCACCCAACATTAGCCATTTGGCATTTACTCCAAAGTCCTTTACCATTGGGTACATCCACGAAACTTGAAACCATCCTCTATCCAAGTCCTTGCGGTTGGCTATGAGGTTGCGCCTGTCAATCTCATACAGGCGGCAATAGGTATTTACACCTCGTATCTTTTTCATCGCTATTATCGCATCAAGAGCGCAATAAAAGCGTTCCATTATCTGTTTGCTTACTGGTGTATTCATTCTTTATCAATACTTGTTACTTTTGTGTAATCCTCATTAAAATACCACTTTTCTTTGTGGAGTACCTTTGCACCAAAGGCATTTGTTGCTCTGTAAGTGTGTTCACAATATCTTAGTAGCACTTCATCTGGATTTCTGCCTTGCTTTTCCAAAAATGGGCGTAATTCAGTTGTCTTTTTGAAAATGGAGTCTGCCGACCAATTTTCTTTTGCTGCCTTGGCTTTCAGTACAGCCATAGAATAATCAATGACAGTTAGATTTTTCGGCTCTCCCAACTCTACACACTCATAACTGCTTGGGGCGTTGAAGTTCTCTTTTACATACTCGTTAATGGCTTTCTCGTATGGCTTTTGACAGGCACACATACAAGCAAGTACGAATAGAAAAATCACGTTCTTCATACGTTCAACGCTCTAAGTTGTTCAACATCGGCTTTCAGCTCTTGCAGTTCATCAAAGGTCAAGCCTTTAATCTTTGCGGTTGTGATAGCCTTTTCTAACTCTGTCAGCACCTCTAAACTCCTTTCGGGATTTACTTGGTGTATGGCGATACTCTGCTTGCAAAGTTCAATCACCATTCGATAGTATTCTTTCATATCTCTTTGTTTTTATGTTAATACTTGGGTACTTTACCAAATGGAGTTACCCTACATCTGCAACAGTGGCATTGCTGACCGCTGGGGCAGTTCCCTTTTTGGCAACTTCCAACAATGCCTCCAACTTACCAATCTGCCTGTTGAGGTCGGCAATCTGTGCGTCCTTGTCAGCAAGCAAGCCGTAAGGTGCAATCTGCTTTTCGTTCATCATGCGAACAATCATATTGGAGAAAGCCTCCCCGCCCGCTGTGATAAATTCAAGGCTATCATCATTCACCTGTACTTGCTTTGTCTGCTTGTCGTTTTGAGGTGGCTCTAAATCCTCTTTATAATATTCGGATATATCACCATAAACGGACTGCAACATCTCCATTTTATCCGCTGGTAATGGTCTAATACCGCTTTCAATGCGAGAGATGAAGTTCTGATTACAAGAAAAAATCTCCGCAATCTCCTTTTGGGTAATATTTTTATCTTTCCTAAATGCCTTTAAATCAAATACTTTCATATCTATTCTAATTTTTGTTGAAAAATATATCCAATAAAATTTGGATAATTCGGATATATATCCTACCTTTGCAACACGATAACAATAATAGTGTTGCAAAGATATAAAAATATGTCTGCAAAACACATTAAATCAGCGAGAAAATGAAGTATAAGAAGAAAACAAAGTTTCGCCAGCTTTACGATGCGCTGCCAACAGAACGCCCACAAGCACCAAAAACAGCGTGGGTGAATGATATTGCGGCACTCGTTAAGGTACACCCTACCACTGTAAGGTGTTGGCTTGCTGGAACACAGAAGCCAGACGAATTAAGAACAACCCTTATCGCTAAACATCTTGGCGTTAAGGCAGAAGAATTGTTTAACGCTTAAAGTATCAGACGATGAGTAGAAGCACATTGGTAAATTTTATTGGTATGTGTGTTTGGGGGTTTGTAGCCCTATGTTGCACAGTAACCATGTTTTTCAATTGGGGACACATATTGTTCGCCTGTGGCGGTTGGGCTTTTGCTTGGCTATGTTACATAGACAAAGAGTATTCCACTGAAAGCGTAAGAGATTATTTCAAGCGTAAAAGGAGGGTATGATATGGCTATTACAATGGAGTTGTACGAATTGAAGAACATCTGTAAGGAAATGGCGGCTCTTGGTGCTGCCACGATAATACAGACGAACACACCAAGCAACGACTTGGTTTCACAACGTGAGGCATATCGCCTGTATCAAGAAATGCGAGTAAGGCGGTGGGTTGAGCAAGGGCTTATAACTCCACAACGTAATGGTTCCGCTCCCAACTCAAAGCGTTTCTATTCACGGGCAGAGCTGCAACAGCTCAACAATGCTGAAACATTAAAAACAATCATCAACAGATAAGAAACTATGAACAGGATTAGCAGATTTATCTCTGCCTATCTGAAAGGCAGACAGGAACGCAAAGCCGAACAACGCAAGGCGGTGATGCAGAGTGAGTCTTTGAAAGTAGTGCAAGTAATGGAGTTCCAAAAGCAGCTCTACATTTGCTACAACAACATTCCGCTTATTGACATTCGCTATGTGGAGAATGTGCAAACAGTGCTGAATGACGCTCGCACAATCAGAGAAAAGTATATCGAAAGTAATAACATCAAATTTGGCGCACAATGAAGAAGATTTTATTGAAATCCCTTTCCCTTATCAATTTCAAGGGAGTGCGTGATTTTAGTATCACGTTCAATGACGGCATAACGACCGTATGCGGGGACAATGGAACGGGCAAGACAACGCTCTATGATGCGTATCTGTGGCTTTTGTTTGGTAAGGACAGCACAGGTAGAAGTGACGGTGCTAATGGCTTTAACGTGAAAACCAATGACGAGAACGGAAAGCCAATATATCGTCTGGAACACTCTGTAACAGCCGTGCTTGATGTGGACGGCAAGGAGATAAAACTGCAACGCTCACTTTGTGAGAAGTGGCAGAAAGTAAACGGTACTACTGATGAAGTGATGAAAGACGAAACACAGTATTTCATCAATGATGTGCGCACAGGCACCAAGAAAGAGTATCAAGCCGAAATATCGGAAATCATACCAGAAGATGTGTTCCGTATGATTACCAACCCGTATTTCTTTACATCATTGAGTGCGGAAACGCAAAAAGATATGTTGCTTGAAATGGCTGGCAACATTGATGATGAAGAAGTGGCGGCTACCGACCCGGATTTTCTTGCATTGCTTGACCAAATCAACGGCACAAGCCTCGCAAAGTGGGCAAGAGAGATTGCGGCCAAGAAAAAGGCTTGCAATGATGCACTTGCCACCATTCCCGCAAGTATCGAAACGGCACAGAAACTTATGCCAGAGAGCGAGAATTGGGCAGTGCTTGAAAAGCAGTTGAAAGAAGTGCAAGACCGTGTTAAGGAAATTGACGCACAGATTGCCGACAAATCCGCTCTGAACGATGAGGCTTATAAGCGCAAGATGGCACTTATGAAACAACAGGCAGACAAGCGTATTAAGTTGCAAGACCGTGAGAATACTATCCGCATGGAAGCCAACGCAGCACACAACAAGGCACTTTCCGATATTCAACAAATGGAAAACGAGTTGTCAATCTATCAGAAGAACTTGGATAACTACCGCAACGACAAAATGAACGTGGACGGCAAGATTGATGAACTCAACGGCAAACTGGTAGAAATGCGTGAGCAGTTCAAGGCTGTTGCAAAAGAGCAGTTCCCAGAGCCAAGCGGTGATGTGCTTGTGTGTCCGACTTGTGGCGAGCCTTACAAGGGCGAGAACTTGGAAAATGCCATTGCAAAGTTGCGTGGTAACTTTGAACAGAGCAAATCCAAGCGGCAGAAAGACATTCAGACCAAGGGCAAGCAATACAAAGCAGAATACGACAGAGCCGTGGAGCAGCAGACCAAACTAACAGGTCTTATTGCCAAACTTGAAGATGATGCACTTGAAATAAAGGGCAATATCGAAATCAAGAAAAACAACATCCCCGTTGCTGGCAATGCTGACGAGGCTATTGCCAATGATAAAGAGTGTATAGCGTTACGCAACGACATAGCGGAAATCGCCAATCAGTTGCAAGTTGAGGTGCCTCAAGCCGATGTGTCGGAACTGCAAAACGAGAAAGCCGACAGCAACGCTGCCATTGCCGATATTAACAAGCGACTTGGCAAACGTGCGATGATAGAGCGAGTATGCAAGGAGATTGCCGACCTTGAAGAAAAGCGCATAGCCAACAACCAAGCCAAGGCAGACTTGGAGAAATGGGAAGATGTCTATTTGCGCTTTCAGAAAGCCAAGGATGAAGTTCTTATGCAACGCATCAACGGCTTGTTCAATGTCGTTTCTTTCTCATTCGTTAAGGAGCAGAAGAACGGAGGCGAGAAAGTAACTTGCTATTGCATGGTGAACGGTGTGCCTTATGCTGATGTCAATGCCTGTGGCAAGGTAAATGCCGGCTTGGATATAATCAACGCTATATGCGCCACAAAAGGCATATCAGCACCAATATTCATAGACAATAGGGAGAGTTTCAACCAGATAATCCCTACAATCTCGCAAATCGTGAACTTGAAAGTGAGCAACGATAAATCACTAACCATAAAATAACATCTGATATGGACGAACAAAAATCAATGACAACACAGCAACAGGGCGGTGTTGTGGCAAAGCCTAAGAATTTGGATGTGCTGAAACGTGTGCTTTCCGCTGATTCCGTCATGGCACAGTTTAAGAACGCACTTAGCAAGAACGCATCTACATTCGTGGCTTCGCTCATAGACTTGTACAGTTCTGACAGCAAACTGCAATTGTGCGACCCTAACCAAGTTGTGAAAGAGGCACTGAAAGCAGCAGTTTTACACTTGCCTATCAACAAGGCTTTGGGACAGGCTTTCATCATTCCGTTCTACAACACGGTGACGGATGCAAAGGGTAACAAGGTAAAGAAGTACGAGCCAGTGTTTCAGATAGGCTACAAAGGCTTGTATCAGCTTGCAATGCGTACAGGCAAGTATGCTATCATTAACGCTGATGTGGTGTATGAGGGCGAGTTACAGCGCACAAGCAAGCTGACGGGCGAAATTGATGTTGAGGGACGCAAGGTGTCAGAAAAGGTTGTTGGCTATTTCGCCTACATTCAGTTGGTGGATGGCTATCACAAGGCACTCTATATGTCCGTTGAGGATATGGCGGCACACGCCAAGCGTTACTCCAAGGCTATTGCTTTCAACAGAAGTGTTACGATAGAAACATTGCTCAATCTCGCCAAGCTGCCCGTCAATGCCGACAGTACACAAGTAGGCTGGCAAGGTAACTTTCACGCAATGGCAATCAAGACCGTGTTACGCAATCTGTTGGGCAAATATGGCTACCTCACGGTGTCACTCCAAGAGGGTATTGCATCCGACACACAAGGCGATACAGACGAAAAGGTTATTATCGCTGACGCACAGGCAATCGAAGTCGTAGATGATGCAAACGTAGAGTATGAGGATGTAACCAATGGTGCGCTACCTCAAAGCGAGCCACAACACGAAACAGAGCCAGACCCCGGCTTTTGATTAACCAAGTGAAGTATGGAGTTGAAAGTGTTAGGTTCAAGCAGCAACGGTAATTGTTACATTCTTGACAACGGCAAAGAGGCTTTGATACTTGAGGCTGGTGTCCGTTTCCAAGAAGTGAAAAAGGCTTTGGGGTACAATCTCCGAAAAGTCGTAGGCTGTCTTATAACCCACAGGCACAACGACCACGCCAAGTATATAAAGGCAATGGTGGATAATGGCTTTCACACGTTGGCTTTGGCTGATGTTTGGGAAAACAAAGGCGTATGGGGTTCACGCTCTGTTGCCATTGTTCCCAAACACGGCTACAAACTTGGGCGGTTCAAGGTGTTGCCGTTCAACGCTTGCCACGATGTGCCTTGTGTCGGCTACCTCATAGAACACCCCGAATGTGGGCGTATAATGTTTCTCACTGACAGTTGCGAATGTCTTAGCCTGTTTCCACGGCTTAACCACATTCTGATTGAGTGCAACTATTCAATGTCAAAACTCATTGAGGCTGTCAATGCTGGAGTAACGCCCAAAAGCCAAATAGACCGCTTGCCAAACTCGCACATGGAACTGCAAACGTGCAAGTCGGTACTCTCTGAATTAGACCTTGCCAATGTTTACAACATAGTGCTTTTGCACTTGTCAGACCACAACAGCGACAGGTTGAAATTTGTATCTGAAATCGAAAGGCAGACAGGCAAAGCCGTGTATGCTGCCACTCCAAATATGGATATTGACATTACAAAGTTCTGATATGGCAAAGGTCTTGGTTGAAAAACGAAAAGGATTGTTCACGTTGCAACCGCTCTACGAATGGTTTAGGCAAGTGTGTGACGGAATGTATAGGATTGAGGTTAAGCGGATGCGCAAGCCACGCTCAAACGACCAAAACGGATGGCTGTGGGGTTGCATATACCCCATGCTGCTTGATGCACTCTTGGAGGCTGGTTGGGAGTTTGTGAGTGTTGAGCAAGTACACGAATACTTCAAGAATATGCTTGCCAAGGACAGTGTGGTAAACAGGCATACAGGCGAGATTGTGGAGTTTCCGACATCAACTGCAACAATGGACACGCTGACATTCTCCACCTATTGCGAGAAACTGCGTGAGTATGGGCGTGAATACCTTGGAATTGAAATACCCGACCCCGATAAATATTGGAGAACAAGCGATGATACAAGTACCTAACAACGTGGTTACTGACTTGGTAAGGCACATTCCGATGATTTTAGAGTTGTTGCCCAAGGACACAAGTACAAGGGTGTACAACGCAATGAGAATAACAAGAAAGAACATTCAGAAACTTAAAAGATTAAGCGATGAACAACGAAAGCAAAAAGATTGAGGTGAGCGAAAGCAACCTTAAAGCTGCCTTTGAAGTGGCAGACGAAAGCACAAAGAAAGTGCTTGTGGCTCTGTTTGGCAATATAGAGCCAACAGACGATAATAAGCCAAGCCTTAAAGATTACAAGACTATCCGAACCTATGAGGATGCTTGCAAGGCTTTGGGCGAAAGCGTAGATGAAGAAACGCTTAAAAAGGCTGGTGTGCCAAAGCACATAATCGCCCAAATGAAATTGGAGCTGATTTGCAAGGCTCTTTGGGGTGGTGAGGTTAAGGTATATCCCGACCCCGATGGAAACCGCATATACTGGTATCCTTGGTTTGGCATCTACAACCAAAGTGTGATTGACCGTATGAGCGATGAAGATAGGGGTTGCCTCCTGTCTGCTGTTGCGGATAATGGTGCGAATGCGGGTTTCGGTTTTCTGACTGCGGGTAATCGTTCCTCGGACTCGGCTGCGAGCAGTGGCTTCCGCTTGTGCCTTGACACAGAAGAAAAGGCTGAATACTTTGGCAAGCAGTTCTTGGAACTGTGGGCGGAGGCAATAGCTTTCAATTTCTCTGTGGGTGAACGCTTGAAGTAAGTTTAACCAAAACAAGATAAGTTATGCAAGATTTAATGTTTGCTGATGAACCCGTAGAGAAAAGGGAACAGCTATTGCGTGACAACTGCGACCAAATTGTGGAACGTAGCTACACACGCAAGTTTGAACAGCACGAAGTGAACGCAAGGCGTGAAGAACTTGAAAACGTGTCTATCCAAGTGGCAGAGCTTGAAGATAAACTCGCTGAAATCAGAGCCGACTACAAGGGACGCATAAAGCCGTTGCTTGAAAGACGAGGCTTAATCCTTGATGAACTCAAAGCAAGAGGCGAGTATGTAAAGGGCGATTGTTTCAAGTTCGTAGATGTGGACGAGGGAAAGACTGCATTTTATTCGCCAGAGGGTTACAAGTTGGAGGAAAGACCGATTACTCCCGAAGAAAGACAGCGTACCGTTATGCAATTCGTGCGTAGAACAGGAACAGAAGATTAAGTTATTCACCAAGTAAAACAACAAAACAATGGAGCAAAACAATGAAAAGATTGCCGTTAATATCGGCAACTACACAGGCGAAAAGCCTATCGAAGTAATACTGCGTGAGGGTGTTGCACCCAAAGTTCAGCAGTTTGAGTTGAAAGAACCCGAAAGTATCAACGTGACAGGCGTACTCTCCACGCCTCTTGACTGGCTCACAAAGCGAATTGACACTATCGAACAGAAGAAAGCCAATATCGTAGTGAACCGTGAGGAAATGACAATCACGCTCACAATCAACGAAAGCGATTACTACACTAAGTCCACGTTTGTAGGCAAGGCTGCCTATTCGGAAATCTTTGAGAAATTCCACATCAACGATGAAAAGATGGGTTGGATTCCCGCAAAGTTGGGTCAGTTCTTGCGCCTTAACCGTGCCGTATTCGCTGACAAGAGCGAGAACATGAAACTTGTATCTGCCCTCAAGAACTTCACTGCAAATGCGAAGTCGGAGATTGAGAAGCAGCGTGACCCGTCTGGAAGTCGTGCCGATGTGTACCGTACACAGGTGGAAAGCAATCTGCCCAAGAGTTTCACGGTGAACCTCTCCATTTTCAAGGGTACGGAGAAAACGCCTATTGAGGTGGAGTTTGACCATTACCTTACAGACGGTGATGTGTTCTTACAGCTTGTATCGCCTGGTGCAAAGGAAGTGGCAGATGAATACCGTGACCGTTGCATTGATGATGTGCTGGCTAAAATTCGTGAGATTGCGCCCGACATTGCAATCATGGAAGCATAACACTTAGCGTATGGCAGACAAGCGGAAATACTCACTTATGCCTTTTGATACGAGGGTGTGGTTGTCAGACCCTCGTATCAATACCCTTTCGCTCATGGCAAAGGGTGTGTGGGTAACAATGCTCTGCTATATGTGGGAAAGTTCCCAACGTGGTATGCTTGTAAAGCCTAACAACACACCATACACATTAAATGAGTTGGTAGTGTTGTTGGGTCTTACAGACGATGAACCATTACAGGAACTCATAGATTGCGGTGTGCTGTCGTTAAACCACAAAGGCGTGTACTATTCTGCCGACATGGTTAAACAGGCTGATATAAGCGAGAAAAGGCGCAATGCTGGCAAGAAAGGCGGTGATGCAATGAAACAACGGCTGACTGAAAATGACAAAGCACCGTTCACAGAGAAAGAAAACGATGTTGTGCCACCAACCCCAAAAGAACCGCCACCCAAGCATACACAGCAAGAACAGCCTTTGTTATTCTCCAACGATACAGGCAGCGAGGATGTACCGCCACCACTCACAGAAAAGCAAAAGCAACTGATTGAGAAAAAGAGAAAGTACCACTATGCCGAATGTGTTACACTTACCCGTGATGAATATGCCAAGCTCTGTGCGGAACACACGGAAGATGGCGCAAAGCGGATGATTGAAATGCTTGACAACTATAAAGGCTCAAAAGGCAAGCGGTACAAAAGTGATTACAAGGCTATCCTCAATTGGGTAGTGGATAAGTACAACGAAGAATATTTAAGATATGGAACTCAACGGCAAACCAATTCAATTGCCCCAAACACAGGAAGAGGCATTGAAAATAATACGAGATATGCAAGCGGAGCGTTACCACTTGACCAAACAGCGGTCGGAGGCTCTGATAGCACAACACAGGAGGGCTACTCTGAAAGGTTTTAGATATGACCTTACAGACCCTCACGAATACACACAACACGTTAATCTGATTGTCAGCATTGGCAAGAACTATATGCTGCGTGAGTTTTCGGATTTCATTGTTGATGAACACAACTCCAAGGTGTTGCGTTTCTTGACCTACTATTTCAACAACTGCATTCTGGCTGAAAACGTGTTCCCCGATGAAGATTACAAGCTCCACAAAAATATATTGCTTATAGGTGAACCCGGCACAGGCAAGACCATGATAATGCAAATCTTTTCGGACTACCTTAGAGCGACAAACAACGAGAACTATTTTCGCAATATCAGCATGACCCAACTAATGAACTACCACAAGGTATATGGGCATATAGACAAATACACATACAATGAGCTGAAAGGCGCAAGCACACAGGAGGCTTATGATGGTGTTGCTCCATTCGGTGTATGTCTTAATGACTTGGGATTGGCTACCGAAAAGCAAAAGAGTTTCGGTACGCTGCTAACACAGATAACCGATGAATTTCTGTTTGCTCGCTACGAGATATACCAACAGTACGGCAAACGCTATCACATAACAAGCAATCTGACGGTGCGAGAGCTAAAAGAACGCTTTGAGAAACGACTGATTGACCGTTTCAAGAGTTTCAACGTGATAGAGTTGCACGGTGGAAGTAGGCGCAAGTAGCGTTTTTTATTTACTTATTAAGTGTGTTTGATGAACAATGTTAGAACAGACGGAACATAAATTCAATTACGATTGGACGCTGAAAAACGCCAACTTTACGAAAGACAAAGGCAAGGTGTTCAGTTGTTTTGCTTGTGGGGGGGTAGTTCTATGGGGTACAAATTAGCTGGCTTTGATGTGGTTGGATGCAACGAAATAGATAAGCGTGTTATGGACTTGTACGAGAGAAACCACCAACCACGATATGCCTTTCTTGAACCTATACAGACATTCAAGGAAAGAACTGCATTTCCTGATGCGTTGTACAACCTTGACATTCTGGACGGCTCGCCTCCTTGCTCCACGTTCACAATCGCAATGGCAAGGACACGACAGGAAACATGGGGTAAGGAAAAGCGTTTCAGAGAGGGACAGGCAGAGCAAGTGCTTGATACGCTATTCTTCGATTTCATAGATGTTGTACGCAAGTTGCGCCCAAAGGTTGTTATCGCTGAAAACGTGAAAGGATTGCTCCAAGGTGCTGCCAAGAAATACGTTCAACGTATTCACATGGAGTTTGAGGATGCGGGTTATACCTGTCAGCATTTCTTGCTTGATGCGCAATACATGGGTGTGCCACAGCACAGGGAACGTGTTTTCTTTGTATGCCTTAGAAACGACCTCATACAGTATGTACCGACCGCACACACATTGTTTGACACATACCCTTTAATCAATCTGAATTTTGACGAAAAGCCTATAACGTGCGAGGATGCACACCTCACACTTGGCGACCCGATAACAACACCTTGCTACATTGACGAATACAAGCGGTTGAAGAATGGCGAGGAAACGAAATACCAACAATGCGCCTTGGTTGATAAGAATATGGTACACCCCACGATATTAGCCGGGTATCGGCAAAAAGCTTCGCCTATGCCAAGTTGGGGCATGAACTGGCTTTCAAACGAAAGTGTATGCAAGGTGTCCTCTTTCCAGACAGACTACGATTTTGGCAACCAAAAGCCATATTACGTTTGTGGAATGAGCGTACCGCCTGTAATGATTGCGCAAATCGCAAGTAGAGTTTACGAACAATGGTTATCCAAAATTAAAACAGCATGAAAAAGAATGTAATACTGATGTTGAACAGAGTGTTTCCCGTAAAGCACAAGAAAGAGGGAAAGCCTACGATGTTTGCAAACTTGCTCTACGCAAGCCACAAAATACATACCGTGCGTGTGGATGCAAGCGGATTGTGGGCAAAGCGGTGTGAGGAAGTGAACAGCGGAAAGAAAATACTTTCTGTGCGTGAATGGACGGAAAGACCTTACCGCTCGGAACAGCGAGAGTTGAAGAAGTTAAGCCAGATAGGACTGCAATACATAACTATGACATATTCGTCTGATGATGCGTTGCCTCAGTGCTGGATTGACAACAAGCGTGTGCCTGTTGAGGATGTGGCAAGCAATGACGGGTTGAGTGTTGATGATTTCGTGGATTACTTCTTTGGCAAGTGCGGATGCAAGAGCAACGTGTTTGAGGGAGTGATAATCCACTTTACAGATTTCAGATACTGACTATGAGCGCAAATGTTTTTGATGCGGAAGATTTACGCAAGGCAAGGCGTGAGTTGCAAAAGTATAATGCTATGAGTAGAGAAGAATATAAAAATATACTCGGTGAAGAAATATGCAAGTTCTGTCCGTGGCGCAATGGCGATATAGACCATAGAGCGGATGGATTGTGCGAGGGTACTTGGTGCGATGATGCAATGGATAATTTCATTGAGGGAAACGAAGAATACTTTGATGATGATGAATGAGCCACTGGTACTGAAGAACTGCACTTGCTACAATTGCGATTGCATGGATGTGATGAAAGATATGCCAGACAACAGCGTGGACTTCATACTGTCTGATATTCCCTACGACTTGGATTTGAACGGTGGAGGCTCACATGGGGACTTTTGCACAAGAAAGCAAATCCAATCACGCAAGAACAGCTCGCTTTATTTCGTGTCGCAAGGTATTGACTATGACAAGGTGTTTGGCGAGTTTGAGCGGATTTGCAAGGGTGTGAACATCTGCGTGTTTTGCTCCAACAAACAGATAGGGCGCATAATGACATGGTGGGAAAACAAGGGGTATGTGGCAACCTTGCTTGTGTGGGATAAACCGAACCCTATGCCGTTGGGCAATGGCTGCTACATCAATAACCTTGAATTTATCGTATATGTGCGCTCCAAGGCTACAATAGGTACAGGTAATATTATCGGCGTAGGTACGGC
>ERZ1031798.90-NODE-90-length-23141-cov-4.346877_pt1 | contig 23141 bp, 46 predicted proteins | sample MGYA00517882_ERZ1031798 | MGnify/ENA primary metagenome ERZ1031798 (study PRJEB33719, sample SAMN04261244) | wastewater metagenome | biome: rural village; feature: human; material: feces | host: Homo sapiens | place: El Salvador | collected 2013-01-07 ...
TCTATATATTTTACAACTAGGGGAATGTTTATTTTTAAACTGCCGTTTAAGAAAATATATCAAACAAACGTTCGAACGTAACTTATAAACCATTTTTATAGAAAGGAATTAAAAAACATGGATAAAATTATTTTAAAAGATCAGACCAGCTTTGAAATTGCCGATGGTGCAAGCCTTGGAAACATCCAGATCAAGGCAGAGAATTTTGATGCCGTCAAGACCATCACGGATGCATTTTCTGCGGACAACCTGCAGAAAGTTACATTTACACACAACGATGCAGTGTCGGGGAAATACACCGATCTGAAATCCGATGGGTTTACATATATGCCGAACGTGGGAGAAGATGGCGCAGAAGATGGTACATACACCGTAACGGTCAGGCTGCGGACAAAGACGGAAATGGAAAAGGCAATTGATAAGCTTAAAGCAGGGCATGAAGCAAACGCAGAAGCAATCGAAGAACTGGCAAGCATTGCAACAGAAAGTGAGGTGTAGGATATGGTTAAATTCTATGCAAGACGTATTCTTGTAGACAAGAAAATGACGATTGATGAAGTGCCGATGCGTTGGCGCGCAAAAGTGCAAGAAGAGATTGAGAAACAGCTTTCCGCTTCTCTGCAATGACATTTCCTGTCGAAACTTGCGACCGAAAAATGTTGAAATCATGCGCATTACAGTGATACTATGGACTTGTCCGAAAGGGCACTTCAAGTTCTGGTGGGGGCAAGGCTTGGCATTGTCTTGCCCTCAAATTATCGTTGACTATACAGAACGTATGTTCTATAATAATTGTCGAGGGTAGTTAGCATTTGAATCGAAAGGGTGGGAGCAATGGATAACAACGAAAACGAGTATTACAAAAGAAAAATCATTGAATTGATTGAAAAATGCGACAATACTAGATGGCTTCGAGCCATATACGTATTTGTAAAAGAACTGTTAAAATAAGAAGAAAGCCAAGGGTTTGCGCATTGCCCTTGGCTTATTTTTATTTCTTCTCTGAAATCATATCAACAAATTCTTCTAGTTTATCCCAGCCATCTTTATCTAGCTGCGCTAGCGCAGAAATCAATTTCTTTTTAAAATTTCCTTCTTCTGATTTCATGACATCTGCAAGCATTTTTGAAATTTGCTCATCTTTTGTTTCCGGCATAAACATCTCTCCGTTTCCGTTTCTGAGCCAATCCTCATTAACGTTGCATTTCTCACATACAAGTTTGATAAATGCATCTGATGGATTTCTTCTTCCGGATTCATAGCTAGAAATGTTTTCTTTTGATATTTCCAAGTAATTTGCAAATGTTTCCTGAGTTTTCCCATTAGGATTGCTTTTTCTTATCTCCTTTAGGCGCTCCTTCATATTAACACCTCCTTTCAACTTGATTATACAAGTCACAACCAAAAATGTCAACGACAAAAATTGTACAATGTACAAAAATAACTATTGACAAAGATTGTACAAAGTACTAATATAAGAATGTACAAAGTACAAAGAAAGGGGTGATAAAGGGTGGAAGAAAAAAGATACCGTCTTTTAGACGAAGAAGGGAAAGTCGCAATCGTAAAGAAAGACAAGGATAGATATATCGGTCTTGATGAATTAGCGCAGCACATAGCAATGAATATCGTTGATGATTACCAAAGTATTTTGGACGGCGATAAGAAAATTGAAGATACAAACATTGAATTATCTGTCAAAGTTCTTACCGCCATTTTTCCGGTCATTAAAACATGTTAGAAATGTTTTATGTTACGGAATGGGTTTTCTGCCACCTCTACGCTGGATAATTGATTTTCTTCTTTGGGTAGAGATTCTTTGATTTCTTCACGGTATTGGTCGTACTTGGTTTTGAAATCATTGAAAGAATCATTGCATCCACAGATTTTAGCGATAGCGTAGGCAGATACATATTCATTGTTCAAAAATTCACCTCCCTTATTTGATGATAAGGGAATTATACCACAGAAAGGAAGTGAAAGTATGGATAATTTGGTACACATTGGAAATGCGGATATTTCCATCAAAGAGTACAAAGGGGAAAGAGTGGTCACATTTAAGGACATTGACATGGTACATGAAAGACCAGACGGAACAGCGAGAAAAATATTTAACGACAATAAGAAACACTTTATTTTAGGAGAAGATTACTTCGTCCGAAATTCGGATGAAGCCAAGGGGGAATTTGGTGTAACCGCTCCGAACGGAATGTATCTTTTTACCGAACAGGGCTATCTAATGTTGGCCAAGTCGTTCACGGATGATTTGGCATGGGAAGTACAAAAGAAATTAGTTTCTTCCTATTTTAATGTATATTTTCGGATGCGACTTGAACATTGTAGCAGAGTACGAAATCAGATATTGCGCATGAAAGGAAGTGAATTCAATGAGTGAAAAGGAAAAGCGCGTTGTTGAAAAACTTCGTGATGCTATTCCGAATATGACAGATTTTCAAAAAGGATATGTCCTTGGAATGGTAGAGAGTTCTGCTTCGAAACTTAGTGAGCAGGGCAAGGGAAACGAAGATACACAACGAAAGGAGCAGGGATGAAGAAAGTAATTCAATTCATCATAGGCGCGGCGGCAATGGAGTATTCCTTGGTTGCCGCGTGCTATATGGATAGTGAGGGCGCGACCGGGAATATTGTGGCAATTAAATTTGTAGCCGGAGCGGTAATTGCGGCAATTATGTATTACTGGTCGGAAATAGACCGGAAGAGAGCCGAACTTGACAAGCGAATTAAGAGAAACCGCAGAATGAGAGAGGATGCATGGTAAGGGCTGTGTATATAAGTGGCACAAGATGTTCCACACAAGAAAAGCGTATGCTTGCTGAACTTTTGGCAGGGAAACGAAAGAAACAGGAAGATAAAGAGGACTTTGAAAAGGTTCTTGACAGAGAAATGGAAAGGAGAAGAAATGGAGAACAAAATAACACTGATCGGTGATGTTGTATCAGCACCAAGGGAAAGCCATAAATCAAGCGGTAAGATTTTTTATAAATTTTTCATCGGAGTTGAAAGAAAAAGCGGTGTTGCAGATATTCTTCCGGTACTGTTTGATGAAGAAATCAGCGATACGGGAATTAGCGGAACGGTATGTGTCAATGGGAAGATAATCACTCGGCGTGTGAGAACAGGATCCGGAGAAGCCATTCTTATGTATGTTATGGCTGATACAATCACAAAAGCAGAGGATGAAAGTCCTTTGAATGAAGTAAGCCTTGATGGAATCATCGAAGAAAAACGACTTAGAGAAACACCGCTTGGACGTAAAATCTGTGATGTGAAACTCAAAAATATAAGAGAAAACGGGAAAGAGGATTTGATCACTTGTATCGCATGGGGAAAGTGTGCAGAATATACGGACTCACTTGCTTTAGGCGATAAGGTAAGCGCATACGGAAGACTACAGAGCCGGAGATATCAGAAAACGTGTAAAGATGGTCGCGTTGTGGAAAAAGTTACATATGAGTTATCAATAAAGGGAATCGTGTGGGTGTAAAAATGCGAATGATTTTAAAATCGTTACATATGGAGAATTTCAAAGGAATTAAGAGCCTTGATGTGAATTTCTCCAATAAGACAAGTATTAAAGGACAGAATGCAGCAGGCAAGACCACAATTTTTGATGCGTTCACATGGTTGCTGTTTAACAAGAACAGTGCCGGAGAGGAAAAATTCAATGTCAGACCGTTGGATAAGGATGGAAACCGCATTGATAACGTAGAGATCAAGGTTGTAGCCGTTCTTGATGTGGATAGCAAGGAAGTAACGCTTTCCAAGGTTCAGAAACAGAATTGGGTTAAGAAGCGTGGAACTAATACGGTATCATTGCAGGGAAACCCAAATTCTTATGAGATTGACGGCTATCCGAAAAGTGAAACTGAATTTAAGGCTTATATTTCCGGTTTGGCGCAGAGTGAGGAAATGTTTAAGATGCTGACCAATCCGCAGTATTTTTCTTCTCTGAAATGGAAGGATCAGCGAGATATTCTGATGAAACTTGTTGCAGAGGTTTCCGATGTTGAACTTGCGCAGACAGATTCCAAGTATGCGCCGCTGATTGGAGAATTGGAGAAAGCACCATCTACAGACGATATTCGCGCCAAGTTTTCCAAGGCATTATCTGAATGGAAGAAGAAGCAGGCTGAAATTCCGGTGCGTATTGATGAAGCAGAGAAATCAAAGGTTGATGTGGATGTGGCAGAGCAAGAGCTATTAAAAGCTGATTTAGGGCGGAAGATTGAAGCACTTGAAGATTTAATGGAGAAATCTGATGTGCGGATTGATGAAATGCGCAGCGAAGAAATGCACTGTCAGTTTGAAATGTCAGCTATTGCGCAGACAATGGATAATGAGCTTTCAAGCAAGAGACATGAGATTGAAAATCACAAATATGACCACGAACGGAAGTTAGAGGATGTTCGTTCATCTATCAGAAAAGCGCAGGATTTAATTGAGGGTAATAAGAAATCAATTTCTGAACAGACTCTTAAGAAAGCTGACCTTGTGAAAAAATACAACGAGGAAGTAGTGAAGAAGTTTGATGATTCCAAGTGGGTATTTGACGAATCTACAACGGTTTGTTCATTGTGCGGACAAAGATTGCCGGAAGATAAAATAGAGTCTTTAAGAGCCGATTTTTCGCAGAGAAAGGCAGATGCAATCGAAGCATTTAATGAAGAACACGCGAAAACACTTGCTATGATCGTTGATGATGGAAATGCGTGCGCTGAAATGATTAAGAAGCTGACCGAGGATAACAAGGAATTGGAAGACAAAATTAACACCTTGAAACTGCATGAAGCGGAAGAATTAGACATTATCAAAGGGTTGGAAGAACAGATTTCTAAGATTCCGAAATGCGCTGATTATATGCAGAATGCGGAATATGCCAAGTTAAAGGCTAAACAGGATAAATTGCTTGCTGATATTGCAGAGTTAGAATCCAAGGGTGCAGATAATGCGGTTGAGGACGCAAAATCAGATAAGGAAAAATTGAAAAGCCGGCTTGACGAAGTAAATAAGATTATCGCGCAGGCGGCTAACAACGTTATGATTGATGAACGCATCGAAACGCTTAGAGACGAACAGAAAGAAATCGGGCAGAAAGTTGCAGACCAGGAACAGATGCTTTATCTCTTGGAAGAGTTCATTCGCTTCAAACTGAATAAGGTTTCTGAATCCATCAATAGTCACTTTAAGACAGTAAACTTCAAGTTGTTTGAAATGCAGTTAAATGGGGGTATGAAAGATTGCTGTGAGAGTACGGTAAGTGGTGTGCCGTACTCGACCTTAAATAGTGGTCACAGAATCGTAGCCGGACTCGATATTATCCGCTCATTGAGTGAGTTATACGGCGTGAGCGTGCCTATTTTTGTTGATAACGCAGAATCGCTGAATGAATTTAATGTGCCGGATATGGATACACAGTTAATTCTTTTAAGCGTTTCAGAGGACAAACAGTTGAAAGTGGAGGGTGTGTAGAATGTCAAGAGTAGGGACAAGCAACAACATCACACAGCCGGATGCGCGGTGTATGTCATGCAAGCGTTGGAAGAGTGCAAGTAAAGGGTTCTGGGGAAGAGCCGGACATTGTTCTCTTCCGTATTGTGAGAAAGATATGAGAAATAAAGGAAAGAGAGGTTACAGATAAATGCAGTATATCAAAGCGAAATTTCCAAACAGCACCAGAAGCTACGTGTATCGCACCGAGGATTCTGTGAAAGCCGGTGACACGGTTGTAAATGCCAAGGGGGCAAAGCTGACCGTTACGGATGAATCGGTTGATATGAAGTGGGTGGAAACCTACGGTGCTGATAAGGTGGCGGTTGTGAAGAAGTATGAAGAATATCGCATTGTTGATATTCGAGATGCAAAAACGCACATTACAAGGTCGGATGGCAGATACCCATTGAGAATCGGCAGAATCACAAAGAAGCCGAACCCACATATTGGATTGCCAATGATTCTTGAATACGTCAGAAATGCTGACGGAACGGATTACTCCGGAAATACATTAAGGACAAGCCGTGTTTGCGGTTCATTTATCAATGAAAAGGGCAATTTTGTAGTTGAAACAATGAATAGCGCATATGAGTTTGAACTTGTGAAAAATGAGGAAAGTGAGGAATAAATATGGTTATCAAAACAAAGAGATTTTATGTAAATGGTAAGTCATGCAAGGTGGAACTTAAGAAAGAGGGTGCCGATTACCTTGTTGTGGTTGATGGCAAGGTGCAGGAAAAGACTCCAAACGAGTTGTATGCGGTGCAGAAATTTAACGAGATTTAAAATGGAGGATAAGTAATTATGGCAGAGAACACGGCAGTTGCAGAAAAGAAAGCATTTACAACGTCATTGAGCGAATGGAGTAATGCTATAACAGGTCTTATCATTGACGATTATAAGTCTTGCGGAATGAATATGGACGATTACTCAAAAGAGTGCGCAATGGAAGCCATGACAAGCATTTACGGTCTTGTAAAGAATAACCCAAAGGTAAATATGGGAAATCTTGATACAAGTAATTTAAGGGGTATTGTTAAGCGTTGCGCAAGCCTTAAGTTAAACGCAAGCGCATATCCAAGAGAGTGCTATTTTCAGTTAAGAAATGTTAATGTCGGAAAAGACGAAAACGGAAAAGATATATGGCAGCAACAAGTCGAAATGGGTATTGAAGGAAGTGGCTATGATTCCCTTCTTGAAAATTTTGGCAAGGACGTAAAGCAAGTGTACCCTTATTGGGTTGTCAAAGAGGGGGATGAATACATTCCACCAAAACACAAGGGACTTACTGTTACAGAGCCGGAGTGGGAAGAACGTGGATTGTCTAGCAAGGCGGTAAGAGTTGTTTATCCGGTCAAATTGAAAGATGGTACAATTACATATCTTTCGGCTGATAGGGATAGCGTTAAGGTAAACCTCTTATCTCATGTAAAACAGAATATGATGAACGCTACATTTGGTGTTATTACAGGAACTAAAAAACAGTACGGGAAAGAAGTTGCCAGAACTCGGTATGATGCAACTCCGGAAGAAAAAGCAAAGATCAAAGAGAAAAAGGAAGAGGTTCTCAATGCATTAAGAAGTTGCAAGACAGTAGACGAAATGCTTGAATGCGAAATTGCAAGAGCATTTATCAGCGGTGCATGGCTTGACACTCCAGAAAGCATGATTCAGAGAAAAATGTGTAATAACGCAACAAGAAAATATCCTAAGAATTATGACCCAATGGCACGGCAGGCACAAGTTGAAATGGATGAAGTGTATCAGATTACACAGGAAGAAATTTCAGAGAACGCCAATTCAGAACCATTTGTCGTAGCTGAATCCGAAGCAACCGACAGTGCAGCAGTCGAGCCGGAGAAAGTCGTTGAGAATGACGAGAACGTACCGGACTTTATGAAGGATTAGGAGGATATGAAGAATGATTTTTGTAAAAATTGCAATTTTGTTATGGGTGTTGTTCTTCGTTATAGGAAAGTTTGTTGTTTCCGGCATTAGCCCAGCAGAAAAAAGACTTCATGCTCTTGGCGTTCCTTACAAGGACACTTTTGGTAGAGTTGTTTTTGCAATCGTGTTTATTGCAGCACTCATTGATTCGTTCGTGGCACTTATTTGGTTTTTGTTTTTTAGATGAGGAGGTTTTCTATGAGAGTTATATCACAGGACGGAACGCTTGATATGCCATACGAAGAGGTGATTATTCAGAGATTTAGGTCAAGAATTTATTTTCTGAACAAAAATTTAACAGGTGTTGAGTCGCTTAATGATGACATGCAAATTGCTGAATATTCCACCGAAGAAAAAGCAAAGAAGGCTATGGAAATGCTTAGAGATGCATATATCGGTACGCCTATCGTAATGCAGAATGTTGATATTTCGGAAGATGTGGCAAGGGAATTTGAAAGATTAAAGAAATGCGGTATTATGGTGCAAACAGAAAATCAGCCGTCAAAAATAGAATGCATTAGCAATGCTATCTTTCAATTTCCTGCAGAGGAAGAATTGGAGTAGGGTATGGAAAAAGTGAAGTGGAGATTAAATGGCGTATTTAATGCTGATGCAAATAAGTGTTATGCAGAGATGTGCAGCTTAAATGAAATAACACCAAAAACAGTTCTTGAATATGCAAAAGGAATAAACACCGAATTGCATAAATGCTTTGAGTGGGATAACGATGTTGCCGCAGAAAAGTATCGAACAATACAAGCTGGCAATGTTATCAGAATGTTATACATAGAGCCTAAGAATGAAGATACGCCACCTGTAAGGGTATTGAGTAGAACATCTGATGCAGTTTATCGGCCGACACGAACATTTTTGACGAATACAACAGAATATGAAGATTTGCTGAAAAGAGCATTGTCGGAATTGGAAAGTTTCAGAAAGAAATATGAAACGCTTTCCGAGTTGGAACAGGTATTTGAGCAGATTGATTTAATCACTGCTTAGATATAAATAACATCAAAATATAACAGAAGAAAACACGAAACGAAACGACATAACAAAACAACCTATTTTCAAGTGTTTAACGAGTGGCATAGCCACAATTATATATAAGGATAGCTTAAAACAAGACAACACGGGAAACGACATGAGAGCATAGGACACGACAATACAATATTTATGTGATTATGTCACTTGTTAAGCACTTGATTATAGGAAATAAGCTGATAGCATTTTACTGGCGGTATGATACCGACCATATAACTAATTAGCAAACAACATGCAAAAATATGAAACCATAGCAAACATAAGAACAGAACAAAATACTACATCATATCGCTTGTAAAGTGCTATCGGTAAAAGAAAAGGAGATTACACAATATGGCGAAAACAGAAGTAATAGAAATCAAACCATTAAATATTAAAACAGCAGAAATCACTATTGTAGGTGACGGAGATTTGATTCTTAACAAAATGAATGACGTAAACGCAAAGGAACTCATTGATAAGCGTAAGGATAAGGCAAAGGACACAGCGAAGCCTAACCCTTGGGAGGCAATTATTACCTCGATGCATTGGTACAATGGAAAACCTACTGATTTTTCAGAGGAAGGGCTTACACAGGCATTGAAAGAAAATGCGCCTTGTATAACAGGGTTCGGACTTAAAAAGTCATTCGGACAGGCAGTTGTGCAAAATAAGATTGATACATACGCCACAAAGTTTAACGCAGGAGTGAACATTATCGCAAAGGGTGATTTAGTACCTATCAGATTTGCAGAACATCACATTGATGAAAAGTTAATGTCACCAAAGAAAGGCAGTCCGGTATTAGTACACCTTAACAGATTTAGTGGTTGGAGTGCTACATTTACAATTCAGTACACAGAAAATGCCTTTTCTATTGAGCAAATTGTAAATATTATCAACCTTGCAGGGTTTGGCAATGGTATCGGAAGTGGAAGAAGTAGCGGTTACGGAAGGTATCATGTAGAAGGGATTAAATAATTTTGATGAAAGTGAGGTGGTTTAAATGCTTATGCGATGTTGCGGTTCATCATCGGCAGGCAACAGTTACGCTTTAATCAGCAGCAGTGGCGAAATTCTTGCCATTGAAGCCGGATGCAGATTTATGGACTTTAAGAAAATGATTGATTGGCGTATTTCTGATGTAGCCGGATGTATTGTCTCACATGAGCATGGTTGAGCGATCATGCGCGATACATAAAAGATTTCATGCAATCCGGTATTCCGGTTTACACAGCGTTTGAAACGCAGACCGCACTTGAAACCATAACAGGAGAGCGTACAATAGCCATTCCGCCACGCAGAACACGGCAAATCGGCGGTTTTACAGTGACACCCTTCAATTTACCGCATGATACAGAAATCGAGTGCTACGGCTATTTAATCGAGCATGAGGAAATGGGTAAACTGTTATTCTTGACCGACTTGGAATATTGCAAATACGATTTTTCGAACCAGATGGTTAATCACATTCTTTGTGAAGCCAATTACGATATGCAATTTGTCAATCGGAATGAGCCAAATTACGAACACCGTTTACGAGGGCATATGAGCCTTGATACGGCACTTAAATTTATTCAGACGAACGACAACCCGGCTTTACGAAATGTCGTTTTAATACACTTATCGGACACAAGCGGAGATCCCGCGTTATTCCTACAACGAACGAAAGAAACAATTGAATATGGAGCGAATGTTTATGTTGCAGAAAAAGGGCTAGAGGTTGATATGAACCTTTGTCCGTTCTGAAAGGAGAAAGCATGAAATTATACATTTACAGATTTTGGGGCGATGAATTTTCTTGTAGAGAAGTAGACGTAGAAGAAAAGCCAAAAACGTATATCATTACTGAAGAATCCGAATTTGAATATAAAGGACAGAGAATCCGCAAGGACGAAATTGGTGTGTTAAGCGGTTACAGCCGGGATAGGGTCATTCTGACGGAGAAAAACAAGAAAAAAGCTGTTGAAATGCTTATTAGCAGGCAGGGCGCTATTGTTGAGAGTTGCCGAGTACGTCTTGAATATGAAGAGAAAAAACTTGAGACCATCAAAGCGGAACTTGAAAAAGAATAATTAGGTTGAAACACCTTGGCGAAAGCCTAAAAGAAACTATCTTGTTTGGCGAATAGTTATCACAAACCTTATTGAAAGCCATGTTTTGGCGGTGCGTTTACCGCACCGCCCTTACAAAAGATTGGAGGTAAAAATTGAAAATATGTGAATACTGTATGGCTGAATTTGAGCCGAAGCGACCAGATCAAAAATACTGCAGACCCAAATGTGCAAAAAGATACGCACAGTTTAAGAATTTTAAAAAGGCTGGAAGAACTGTGTATACAAGAATATGCCCGAAATGTGGCAGGCTGTTTATGACGATAGATGAACGCAAAGTTGATTGCCAAGACTGCATCGGCATTGACGTTAAAGAACGATTGAGAAAGCCAAAGAAAAAGGATGATGCAATCAAGGCTGTGAATCATATGGCACGCGCTTCCGGCATGAGCTACGGAAAGTTTGTGGCTCAAATGAGCATGAAGCCATTGGAGAGGAAGTGATTGGATGCCAAATGTAAATTACAAGCAGCTATATGCAATAAAAAAGAACAACGAGAAACGGATATTGAGCATTTGTCCGGGAATGAAAAATCAGAGCGGAATTTATTTCTACACAAGGACTGATGAAAACGGTATATCTTACTTTTATATTGGTCAGAGCGTTGACTGCTTAGAGAGAAATATTTCACATTTATCCGGTTATCAGCACATAGATCTTTCGATTAAAAAAAGAGGATTTTATAGTGAAGAAAATCCGTATGGATGGAAATTGGATTTTATCCATTATCCGAGAGAAAAGCTTGATGAAATGGAACAATATTGGATTTTGGAATATACAAAGAAAGGTTATCAATGCCGTTACAACAAAACGGCTGGCGGTCAAGGCGCAGGAAAAGAAAAGATAAACGAATTTAAACCGGCAAAAGGCTATTATGACGGCATTAAACAAGGCAAAAAGAGTCTTGCCAAGGAATTATCACATATCGCTGAAAAGCACCTTGAAATCCGCTTGAAGCCGGAGAAACAGGGTAATAAAGTTTCTGAAAAGCAGTATGAGAAATTTATGGCTTTGATTTCTGAAAATACATATGAGGAGAGTAATTAGATGGCAGAAGTTAAGTGGATTAAGATCACAACAGATGTTTTTGACGATGAAAAGATTCTGCTGATTGAAAGTATGCCAAGTGCGGACAGCATCATTACGATTTGGTTCAAACTTCTTATTCTTGCCGGAAAACAGAATAACAACGGTGTGTTTATGATGAGCAACAAGTTGCCATTCACGGATGAAATGCTTGCCACCATTTTTCGCAGAGATTTGAACACGGTAAGGCTTGCGCTTAAGACTTTTGAAGAATTTGGAATGATTGAGGTCGTTGACAACGTGATAACGATTCCGAATTGGAATAAACATCAAACGCTTGACGCTTATGAGAAGAAAAAGGAACGTGACAGGCTATATCAGCAGAACCGTAGAAAGAAGCAGAAAAACCTAATTGAGCAAAAATCGCCCGATAAATCGTCTTATGTCGCTGTTTCAGATAGAGAAGAAGAAAAAGAAGAAGATAAAGAGAAAGAAAATATAAAAGAAAATTCGCTGTCGACCGATTCCGGAGATTTGTTTGATTTTGACGATGCATGGAAAAAGACTTTTAGTATATACCCCAAGAAAACAGCGTACAGTACCTCTAAAACGGCTTGGATGGATAAAGTGCTAGAAGTTATCGAAGAGAACCAACCGGACATTGCACGGCTGTTATACAAAGCCACAGAGGCATATTTGAGTGACTATCAAGAAAAGAATCCAGACGATACGGATTTTCGGTACATTCCAAAATATGTTGATTGGCTGAAAAATGATTGCGACTATTGGTTGCAGATTGCAGAGAAACGAGGTGATTGCAATTGACAGAAGCAGAGTTCGGAGTGATCGGGTGCGTATTGATTGACAATGATGTGTTAAATAGTATCTGGCGAACGCTGAAGCCGGAAATGTTTAGTTCGGATTTTGCGCAGGACACATACAAGGAAATGCTTGCAATGTATGACCGTAATGAAAGCATCGACCCAATGTCGTTATCAATGGCACTTGAAAATCACAAATACACGCAGGAACAGATCAGCGAATTGATGAAATCCTGTATTACAGAAACAATCACTTCAACTATGGTCAAAAGTTATGCCGATGCGGTTGCGAAAGAATACAAAGTAAGAACGGTTCGTGACATGTATCAGAAATCTAGCTTAAAGCCATGTGACATTGATGATACAATCAGCGATCTTCTTACAAAACTTGAACATTTGCAAGAGGGAAAAGAAGTAAAGCTAAAGCCAATTAAGGAGATTGTTGGTGAGAATAAGGACAAGTATTTCAACGAAAGTGTTGGAGAGGGCGGTATAAGAATCGGGTTATCACAACTTGATGATGCACTCGGAGATCTTGAACACGGTGACGTAACAGTAATTGCCGCAAGACCAGCAGTTGGAAAATCCGCACTCACAACGCAGATTATTGGAAACATGGCAAAGAAAGGGCTTAAGGTTGCATATTTCAATTTGGAAATGAGCGACAAACAGGTGTATGAACGATTTATTTCAAGGCTTGCGGAAATTGGTTTAACAAGAGTCAGACGGGCAAAGGCATTTCTTGGTGATGAACAGGAAAAATTTAACCAAGCAAATGAAGAAATGAGCGATTATCAATTATGGGTTGCATCTGGAACGGTATCTCCGAGAGAAATAAAGTCGGAATGCAGACACCAAAACTTTGACGTTATCATCGTTGACTATCTGCAATTGCTTATGCCGGATAACAGATATTCCGGAAGAAATGAAGAAGTAGCATCAATTTCGAGAGGTTTAAAGTCGGTTGCAAGAGACTTAAATACCCATGTGATAGCACTTTCACAGATAACAAGAGCTTCCGAAAGCAGAGACACGAAAGAGCCTACCATGGCAGAGTTGAGAGAATCCGGAGCGATTGAGCAGGACGCGTCAAACATAATTATGCTGTGGAATCTGTCAAGCAACGATAAGGGAGCCAAGGGTGCAAAAATCGAAAAGAACAGACAGGGAATTACAATGCGTGAAGCAATGGAATTTGACGGAGATCACATGAAATTCGTTGAAATCAGCAAGCCATTTGATGATGTTGTTGCGGAAATCAAAAAGAAAGAACGTGGGGACGGATTCAAGCCATACAATGGCGATTGTCCATTTTAGAGGTAACAGCTATGGCAAGTGCAAAGATCGAAAAGGGTTCGGAAGAATGGCAAGTATTTATGGATTACTGGCAATTCATTCAAAAATACTATTCCCCAGACAACAACGATTCCTGGTGGGACGAAGTTGTAAAAACCGGAGAATCATTGATAAACAAATACAAAGGCATGGAGATTGAAGAGCGTGCAAGACAGCTTGTATTGAGTCATTTTGCATGGTTGGAAATCACATACAGAAAGGAGAAAGCAAAGAAATGAGCAATCCGTTGAGACGGAAGAAAAAACCTGCATTTTACACAAAACAGGAAATGCGGATTATCGGGCGAAATGATTTTGAAAAGAGAAATGCTGATAAGGTTATATCAAAATCATACAAAGATTTTGTCGTGATCGGTTACATCATTTTGCATGATAAATTTGGGTTCGGACAGGCAAGAATCATCCGGTTACAGGATTTTTTGAAATCTTACTTGGATGAAGCATCATGCGGCGGAAATACTGGAAAGGACTTGGCTGTTTATCTGAAAAGTAAATACGGAATCGACATCAAAGAGGAAGTCGGAAAAATTCCGCAGAGACAGTTAATGAACATGTATGCAAAGAAAGGTTTCTGCATCGAGCGTGAAGCATACAGACTTTCCAGTGCATCTTTGTTTAACTATTTTGCATTCACGCTTACGATTCTGAAAAAGGAATTTAAGCTGTCTGTGAAACAGTTACAGTATTTCACAGACAAGTTTATCGACTACATCGACACGCTATCGAATTACAAGCAGTTTCAGTTGACGGTGCCGATGATAGCACAGAGTTTGGCGGATGAGATTAAGTTTGTGTGTGATTTGGAGGTTTAATATGACGAATAAAGAAAAATACGGAAATGAGATCATAGAACTTGCGGTAAACACAGGAAAGTTAGTATTAAAAAATGGAGAGCCTGCACTTTGCAGAGAAACTAAATGTGAAGAGTGTGATTTTTATGAATCAGATTCGTGCAAAGGAAGTACATATAATTTTCGAGAATGGCTTAATTCAGAGTATGTTGAACCACCTGTTGATTGGAGTAAGGTTGCAGTCGATACGCCGATTTTGGTAAGAGATTGCGAATGTGGCAACTGGAATCGGAGATATTTCGCAAAATACGAGAACGGAATGTTGTACGCATGGGCAGATGGTGCAACATCGTGGAGTGTGCCCTGTAGTGACGATATGGCCAGATGGAAAATGGCAAAGCTGGCAGAAAGTGAGGAATAGGCATGGAGAGATTAACAGAACGAACAGCGGATGGAATCTTAGTAAAAGAGAATTACGAGAAAGAAACATTAAAAACCTTGTATCAGTGCTATGGCGAAAAGCCTAATTCATATTATTCCAACTGTGAAGAAGGTTATTGCGCAATGGAGAAGTTAGCGGATTACGAGGACTTGGATGAACAGGGCAGACTTATCAAGTTGCCTTGCAATGTGGGAGATGTTCTATATTTTGCACATCATGACAGAGTAATCTCTTCGGAAGTTTTATCAGCGAAATATCATGCAGAAGCTGAAAACCACGGTGTTTTTATTCGCGAAAGATTGACCATTGATGTTGAAGGGGTTTCTGCAGAAATTGATTTTGGCGATATTGGCAAGACAGTATTTCTCACAAAATCCGAAGCAGAAGCAAAACTGAAAGAATTGAGAGGTGGAGAAAATGGATAAATTTCTTAAAAGTGTAAGCAAGCGAGACTTTGATAGAAGAATATCGGAAGTTGTTGAAATGCTTGAGGAAAAACAACTTTACGGAACTATCAGTTTGATAAAAGATTTGAAATATTACCTTGACTTAGCCATAGAAGAAAAAGCACACACTTGCGACTTCCAGCACAACAGCAATTCAATAGATAATGAGCCTTGTTGCAGATGTGATGGCAAAGTTTCAGAAAATGATGATACAAAAAACAAAGTTACATCTCTGGAAATTATCGTAAGGATGATAGACAACAAGCCGTATTACGAAATCAAGTACAAAAAAGTCGGCGAAGATTATTACCATGTAGGTTACAGTTCATTCAATATTGATAATGTATTGAAATGGCGTGATGAGTGTTTTGAACTTGTTGATGCGAAAGCGACCCATGCCGACAGGATAAGGAATATGTCAGATGGAGAGTTAGCAGAGGTGATGCCTTGTCCATACATGAAAGACCCGTACGATGAGTGTGTTCATGGTTGGCATGATTATGATTGCAGTAAATGTAAACTTGATTGGCTTCAATCAGAAGCGGAATAGAGGGGTAAAAATGAATAAAGTTAGATTTGAGTTTCATCTTGCAGTAATAAAATTTTATTTTTCGATAATGAATTTATTATATGAAAGATGTTGCGAACACATTATTAAAGCTGAGAAAATTCTAGAGGAATTAGAAAGGAGAGAGCATGGAAGATAGATACTTATTCAAGGCTAAGTTTGATGATTCCGACAGATGGGTTAAAGGGCAACTTGTTGAAGTAAATGACACTTATTTGATTATTCCGAATCATGCAAGCAAAATATTATCCGGTTGGTTTTCAACATCAAATATTATAGAAGTAAAGAAAGATACAATCTGCCAATGCACAGGCTTAAAAGACAAGAACGGCAAGCTGATTTGGGAGAATGATGTTGTAAAAATAAATAATAGCAAGGTGAATACGCTTATAACATTTAGGGATTTTGAAATTATATGTACAATTCCTAACGAAAAATATTATAAGCACAGACTTGAATATGATACTGAATATGAAGTTATTGGTAACAAATTTGACAATCCGGAGTTATTAGAAAGTGAGGGATAGCATGACAGAGAGTGAAGCAATTAAAGAATTACATAAAATAAGACCGAGAGGTGGTATCATCCCGCAAAAGAGGGCCGAGACTTTGGATATGGCAATACAGGCACTTGAAAAGCAGATACCGAAGAAGCCTATCATGAAGCAGTATTTTGAAAATTTGGAAGAGGAGTACTTGTGCTGTCCGACATGCGGAGAAATTTTGACAGACAGAATACCAGCTGATAATAAGACTTTCTACTTTCATTGTATGAATTGTGGTCAAAAATTAGATTGGAGTGATGAAGAATGATGTTTCAATCGTACATAAATTTCTTTCTGCTAATACTTATAGCCATTAGGTTAGATATTCTAACAAAATTTGGAGTTAATCTTTTTTGCGTTCTGTCAGTTATAGCAATGATCGGACATGAGATTTTTGATTATTTGAAAAGAGGAGATAAAAAACGATGAAACTGATTGGCGCAGACGCACTAAAAGAATATTGCATGAATGCGAGTAAATCTGATGATGATTTTAGGAGAGTAAGTTTGGCAACATTGGCGAGCGTGATAGATGCACAGCCGACCGCCTACGATGCGGACAAGGTTGTGGAGCAGTTGGAGGACTATGGAAATGAAGAGATGTGCTACTATAAAAACACTCCATATGAAAAATGCATAGAAGAGTGCATAAACAAAGCAATCGAGATTGTAAAAGGCGGTGGAGTAGATGGTTAATTTTGACAGATTTGACTTTCTGGTTGATATGCAAGATGTATATATTCTCCCTACAATTAGGATAAGCACACAGTATGAAATGATTGATAAAAATTTCAACATTCAGATTCATTTTGCAGTATTTCATTTTAGATGGAGGTGGGTGAATGGCAATTAAACCGATTTTATTCAATACAGAAATGGTTCGGGCGATTCTGGACGGGAGAAAAGATGCAACGAGAAGAATTGTAAAAGGCTTTATTCATGATGATGCAGTATGGGGATATACCGCTTTTACACCTAAAGGGTACATATCGTGTAGAGGTACATTTGCAGATGGGTATGGAGAGAAATTTTTTAAGTTGCCTTGCGAGCCGGGCGATATCCTGTATGTCCGGGAAACATGGAAAAAGGCACCGAACGGATACTATTACTACGAAGATTGGCAAAGAAATGACATTGCCGATGTTACAAAGTGGCACCCATCCATCCACATGCCGAAAGAAGCGGCACGCATCTGGTTAAAGGTTACAGATGTGACAGTAGAGCGGTTGCAGGAGATTACGATGGATGGGTGCCACAGAGAGGGTATAAATATTGAAACAAGTGCTGTGACAGATGGAGAAACTTTAAATAGAAATCATGATTTTAGTTTAGAGAAGTTTGAAACCCTATGGGATTCAACCGTAAAGAAATCCGACCTTGACAGCTACGGTTGGGATGCATCGCCGTGGGTGTGGGTTATCGAGTTTGAGCGGTGCGAGAAACCGGAAGGAGTGTGAGGTATGAGTAAAAGTAGAGCCAGTAAAATGAACGGCTATCGTAGCATGGTAAGCCGTCAGAAAAATGATGTTTTTAAGTTTAAGCCTAAGAAGAAAAGGAAAGGGTGATTGTATGGCTAAAGCGGTTTTAGTTATGGACATGCCGGAACAGGTATGCCAGAAATGCACATTGTGCTATGAGACAGAGAATGATGACGAATATCTGTGTTGTGCGACAGGAAAACTTTTGCCAGACGGAGAAAAGCCGGATTGGTGCCCGCTCCGTGAGTTGCCAGAGAAGATACCTGATTTAAAATCCGGTTATGAAGATTTCAGCGTATCAATAAGTCGGGTGGGTTGGAATGCTTGCTTGGATGAAATTTTAGAAGAAAGAAAGGAATAACGAATCCTCGGTAAACCGAGGTTGCAACTTAAAGGTGTCAAAGATTTTGCATAAAGGGAATAATAGTAGCGTTGATGATTCGATAAGGTGGAATTTGAAGTAGCGCACATATAGCATATTTGACTTATGTGAGTTTCAGACCGTCAGCATGGGAAGCCTATATTCCTTATCCACGATACATGGATTTGTAGCGTGGTGTTATGACAAAAAAGAAACTAAAGGTATGTTGGATAAGTGCAGGAATATCAAGTTTTATGGCAGGATATCTTGCTGGAGATGTAGACGAATGGATTTACATTGACATTGCAGACCAACATCCAGACAGCATGAGATTTATTAAAGATTGCGAGAAAGCAATCGGAAAGAAAATCACAGTGCTGCGATCAACGGAATATCGAAATGTAGAAGATTGCGTAAGGACGTTTGGTGGTTATAAAAATCCGGCTAACGGATTTGCACCATGTACTAATTGGCTGAAAAAGCGGATTCGCAAAGAGTGGGAAGAACGACACAAAGATTGCGAGATTACTTATGTTTGGGGATTTGACCTTAAGGAAACTGAAAGAGCCGAAAGAACCATTGAAGCTAATCCACAGGCGCAACATGAATTTCCATTGATCGACAGAGGATTGTCGAAAGAAGAAGTGCACGGATTGTTTGAACGGACTTTTGATTTTGCCCGACCAAAGATGTATGAACTTGGATATGCCAACAATAATTGCATTGGCTGTGTAAAAGGTGGCATGGGTTATTGGAACCATATCAGAAAGGATTTCCCGGAAGTCTTTGAAAGTCGGGCGAAGTTGGAAAGAGAAGTCGAACACTCCATGTTGAAAGACAAAAACGGTCCGGTATATCTGGATGAATTAGACCCAAACAGGGGAGATATGAATACAGAGATTATGCCAGATTGTGGAATTATGTGTTATTTAAGCTTGAACTGAAAGGGTGATACAGAATGAAGATTTTAAGTAAGAAGAAATACAACAAACTCATGGAAGATTTTGAGGAATTGCAGAAAAAGGTCGAGGAACTCAAAAGGATAAACGAGAGTATCGGGAAAAAGCTGGAAGATAAAAAGACAAGTTGCAAATTGAACAATGGCAAGGATTTCTGCTTTAAATGCGAAAACTCTTACAGATACAAGACATATTGGGGAACAACAGAAATCGAAAAATGCGGTTGCTTGCTTGCTGTGTCTTGCGAGGATTTTAAGAGAAAAGAAGATAACTAACTAAAAATCAAAGAAAGGAATAGGTTGTGCGCACATAAAACTGAGGTTTCCTTTTGGTAGATTTAATGAATTTTGAAAATTATTCTTGTGATAATCAAATGAATTTATTTGACTTCACAAGAGAACCGATCAGCATAACAAAGCCTATCCGCTTGATAGAATTGTTTGCCGGATATGGTTCACAGGCAATGGCACTAAAGAGAATAGGCGCTAAGTTTGAGCATTACAGAGTTGTGGAATTTGATAAGTATGCCATAGCAAGCTATAACGCAGTACACGGAACAGAGTTCCCCACAATGGATATAACAAAGGTTCATGCGGAAGATTTGAATATTTGCGACACGGACGCATTCACTTATTTACTTACTTACTCATTCCCTTGTACGGATTTATCGGTTGCCGGAAAGCAAGCAGGAATGTCTAAGGGTAGCGGTACAAGAAGCGGTCTGTTGTGGGAAGTCGAGAGAATACTAAAAGAAATCAGAGATAGCAACGGAGAACTACCACAGATATTGTTCATGGAAAACGTACCACAAGTACATAGTCAGGATAATATGCCTGACTTTAGAAAGTGGCTAGACTTCCTTGAAAGCCTTGGTTACACAAATTACTATCAAGATTTGAACGCTAAGAATTATGGTGTGGCGCAAAATCGTGAAAGATGTTTTATGTTTTCATTCTTAGGCGAGTACAATTACCATTTTCCGCAGCCTATACTACTCAAAAAGAAGTTGAAAGACTATCTTGAGGATAATGTAGATGAAAAGTATTACATTAACAATGAAAAGGCTGACAAGCTGATAAAACAGCTTATTGACAACGGCACATTGCCACAACACAATCTTGACAGACAGACAGACAGACATGTGTTGACGGAACAATCAATAAGCCACAACAGAGAGAAGTTGCAAACTGTATCAAGGCAAGATATGACTGCGGAATATCAAGCTTGCGGTCAGACGGAAACCTTGTTGTTAAGCAATCAAGCAACACAGATTGAAAAGCAGATTGATATTGCAACAACTCTTATGGCGAGGGATTATAAAGGTTTTGGGAATCAATCTATGAATGGAGTGATTGAATGGAAGTAATAGGTAGTATATACACCGGAGTAACAGCAGATTTTCAAAGAGGTATATCCGATTGCAAGATGTGTAAAGGCTGAAAACCACGATTTAGGAGTAGTATTTATGGAACAAATAATCTTAGACGGTAGCCAAAGAGGGCTTGAAGACGGAAAATGGAGAACCTACACGGACATAATGCCATCAATTACCGAAAGAGAATATAAGGAACCGAGAAATGTTATGGAAGTGATGCAGATAGGCAACATAGCCGAGGAAAAGAATTTCAGAAATCCTCAAACCGGCAGAATTTATGATGTAAGGGGGTGTAGTCCAACATTGAGTACAATGCAAGGCGGAAATCGAGAACCGAAAATTTTGGAAAACAAGATAGTGACTATGCGTGGCAGAAATCCCGATAATCCGTCAGATAGAACTGCGGTAAGCCCGACAGAGCAGAGATTAGAGGTAAATATGCAAGGTACAAGTAATTGCTTAACGAGTGTACAGAAAGATAATTTGGTGCTTGAAAATCCTTTATTGCTAGGCGGTGTCGGAAAAGAAAACGAGTTTGGCTCACAGTACAGGCAAGGAAACAGAGTGTATAGTTCCGATGCTTGCGCTATGGCATTAAATTCTCAGCCGGTTGGAAATGCTGGTGGAAATTCATACTTATACAATGTTGGCTATCGTATCAGAAAGCTAACACCGAGAGAGTGCGGACGGCTGATGGGTGTATCTGATGAAGATATTAACAAAATGGCAGCAGTAAACAGCAATACGCAGTTGTATAAGCAATTCGGAAACAGTATTGTCGTAGATGTTATGTGTGCTATGTTTAAAAACTTAAATATCAATCAATAAAATAAGGAGAAATGGCTTATGAAATTTACAAAATTCATTAAGCCAGAACTTGAACAAATCAAAGAAAATGCCAATTTCACGGAAGAAGAGGAGAGGATTTTCTCTCTTCTCTGCCGTGGTTTTTCACAAAAGCAAATATCCACAAAAGAAAATCTATCACTAAGAACGATAGAGTACAGAGTGAGAGATATAAAAGATAAAATAGAAAGAACGGGGGTATTTGATTGGATGAAAAAGAACTATTGAAATATGCCGTTGATAGTGGTATTCTCGACATAGCACTTGTGCAGAAACAAGTCACTATGCAAAAGAGAGAAAAATTACTCAACAAAAACCCCTATAAAATCTATCAAGGAAAGGATGATAACTGGTACTCATATCTGCCGGATGAAGTAAAAGGCAGACGTAAAATCAAGGCAAAGCGTAGAGAAGCGGTCGAGCAGAAAATCATTGATTATTGGAAAGAGAGAGAGGATGACCCTACAGTAGAGGAAATCTTCAATCGTTGGATTTCACAAAAGCTGGAACTTGAAGAAATCAGCAGGGCAACCTATGACAGATACTTAATGGACTTTCAGAGATACTTTGATGGAATCAAGGATAAGAGAATCAAAAGTATAGACGAATGCGACCTTGAAACGTTTATACGAAATAGCATCCATGATTTCAACATGACTTCCAAGGCATTCTCAAACTTCCGGACGCTGATATATGGAATCTTTAAGTATGCCAAGCGGAAGAAGTATGTCAAGTTTTCCATTACATACACGCTGAAAGACATTGATATGTCGCCAAAAGCGTTTAAGCACGTAGTCCGACAGGCAAAAGACCAAGTATATATGCCGGATGAAAAGGAACGCATGGAGATGTACTTAAGGAATCACTTGGATATTGTGAACCTTGGATTGCTATTCATGTTTAAGACAGGAGTTCGTGTCGGGGAATTGTCGGCATTAAAGCGGAAAGATGTTGAAAACTACACGGTTGCGATCAATTCTACAGAAACACGCTATCGTGATGACGATGGTTTCCACTATGAGGTCAAAGATTTTCCAAAATCAGAAGCAGGATTGCGATTTGCCATATTGCCGGACAAGTATAAATGGATTCTTGATGAAGTACGAAAGAGAAATCCCTTCGGAGAATATCTGTTTGAGAGAGACGGAGAACGGTTGAAATCCTACAACTTTCGTGAACGTTTGCGGCATATCTGCGAACATGAACTGCGAATGAAAGTGAAATCTCCGCACAAAATCCGTAAGACATACGGCAGCATCTTGCTTGACGGAAAAGTGAAAGAGTCCACAATTCTTGATACTATGGGGCATACAGACATTAGTTGCACAAAAGATCATTATTATTTTGATCGTACCGGAATTGAGGAAAAGAGACAGGAACTTGACTTAATCGAAGCGTTATGAGTCCCTAGTACTCAAAGGTACTCAAAGAAAAATTGAAAGAACGGCTATTTTAAGCCATTTCAAGGCAATTACTTTAGGGTTCGATTCCCGTACGGACTGTTTTAAAAGTCGCATAAACACTGTGTTTGCGG
>ERZ1031798.107-NODE-107-length-21333-cov-11.194144_pt1 | contig 21333 bp, 28 predicted proteins | sample MGYA00517882_ERZ1031798 | MGnify/ENA primary metagenome ERZ1031798 (study PRJEB33719, sample SAMN04261244) | wastewater metagenome | biome: rural village; feature: human; material: feces | host: Homo sapiens | place: El Salvador | collected 2013-01-07 ...
GGCTGATTGAGAGATAGCTAGGTACTACCAACCAGATGTAATCATTATCCTTGGTTGTTACCTTTGGATTGAATGACAATCCTGTGGATGATACCTTACTGAGCATATTGAGGATTTCAGCGGTCATTGTGGCTGCTGGGGTTCCACCAAAGTAGCAGAGATAGCGAGTCTGTGATGTGCTCTTGCCAGTTCTGCCTTTCTTGCCAACTTCAAACTTGAAGATTTCTCTTGCTCCCTGTATAGGGGTTGTTAAGGAACCATTAGCAACTGGAGTGTTAGCAAGGATTCCGATTGCAGAATCATCATTAATTCTCTTAGATACTTCCAAGGTATCAGGCACAAGAGGTTTGCCATCGCTGATGATGGAATAGCGAACATCTGTCTGCATAGAGCCTACATTTGGATTGATACTGAATCCAAGAGTGATAGGATAAACCGTATCATTCAGCTTTGCTAGGTTCTTATCTACATCTTGGATTGTTGTAATCAAGCCATCCGGCAATCCTGTTGCTGCATTGATAACCTGCCTCAACTCTGGGTCAAACTTAGAAAGGGTCAATGTATCGTCTGCCATCTTCTCGTTGGTTACAGACTGATCATGAAGCTTAGATGTATTCACGGCAGAATCTGCAATTTTCCGATTGGTTACATTTTGGTCCTTGATGGTTCGCTCATCAACCGATTCATCACCAAGTTTGGAATTAACAACGTTCTTGTCAGCAACCTTTGCAGTTGTTACGCTATCATCATTCAGTTTCTCTGTCGTAACGCTTCCGTCTGCAATCTTTACTGTAGTTACAGAACCGTCCGCAATCTTTGCTGTAGTTACAGAACCATCAGCCAGCTTTCGGGTGGTGATATTACCATCCTTCAACTTCTTTTCGGTGACAGACTGGTCGTTGTAATCGTCAGTCTTCATCAACGGCACCATCGTACCGAGTTTCGGATCTTGTCTAAATGTAGGCATATTTGATTTCTTTTGGTTCTGATGAAGTGAATATCTGAATCTTTACGGTATCGGGAATCACCCGAAGGCGAAGCTGGAACTCGCTGGTGTTCTTGTGGGCACGAATGGGAACCCGAGGCTTCTTGCCATCGCCCTTGTCTTGTCTGATTACCAGTTTTCCTGGACGCTTGAGCTTAATCATCAAGTAGATGTCACGCTGCAAGGTTATCTCGGGGGAGACCCATGCCAGTTCTTCTTCGCTATAATTCGTAGATACATACTCCATGATTTCATTATTTTGATGTTTGACTAACGCCTAGCTGCTGCAAGGCTATCGTGTACATTTGCGTAGCCTTGGTATCATCGTAGGCTGAAAGCAATAAGAAGGCGAGATAGTAGATGAAGGCATTCTTCAAGCGGTCTGGGATAGCTACATCTGTAGAATCGGACGTGCTTACGTTCTTCGGAACACCCACATAGGAAATAACCGCTTCCGTAGGCTTGGGCTGCAAGAGGATTTTCAGAGGATTCTCACGCATGATAGCCGCCTGTGGTCGGTCGATGGTTCCCTTTGCCGTATCATCAAACATCATGACAGCCTCATCTTGGGTATCTTCTATAGGCACTACTGCCTTGTACCAGCCATTGCCACGAATGCGAGAGATATTGATTACCTCGGTATTGGCATCCATCGTAATGACACCGATGCCTTTCTGGGTGTCGTAGTCCTGCACTTGGAGGGTGGCAGAAGAAGTACCTATCTTCTTGGAATCAACCAATGCAGCAGAGGATGATGCGGTAACGGCAATCCAATGCAGGGCATCGTTGATTTTTGCCTTGATGATGTTGTCCATATACAAATCATCCTTCTCATCTGTGATTGATGAGAAGTTGTTGGATTCCTCGTCTATGCACCAACGAACTGCCTTTATGATGTCTTCTACCTTCATTTCACCTTATTATATATGTTACTCCTTGCCGTAATCAGGGAAAACAAGACCAGCCTTGTCTGCATGCTTCCTGGCAGTTTCAAGGGTTCTGCAATCCTTGTCAAAACGGCTATTTACGTAATTGATAACCTCTTCTGCCGTGCGGATGCCGGTTACCTCTTCCTTCTGGGCTTTCTTCGAAGGCTTCTTTGCAGGCTCATTTACAAGCGCCTCTTCCTGCACAATATCCGATTCTTCAAGAGTTGTACGAATACAAGTAACCTTTCCGCTCCTTACCAATTCATGGTTATCCAAAAGGTCTTGCGCATATTTGTTGCGAAGAGTAAGCTCTGGGCATTTGCGCATGTAAGTGTTGCCATGAGTAAAGTTGTAGCGCATAGAATTACCGCCAGCACCAGAAATCGTAAGGCTTACATTATTACACAGCTCGTTATATCTATATGTCTTAATCATTATTTTCTATTTTAATAACAAAGGGACAGGGCTATTAACTCCTGCCCCTCTGCGTGATTTATATGTTAAAGATGAAAAAGATGCCTTATGCAGCAACGTCCATGCCGGCATACAAGTTCCACTTAGTACCATCGTACTCGTAAACCTTACCCTTCTCGTAGGTTGTCTCATCCTTGGTGTAATTCTCTGTCAAAGCCACCTTCATGCCCTTAGAAGCAGTATCAGGGAGAGTCTTCAGAGATATGATGCTGTTCACGATGCCAGTAACACCAAGGTTAGTGATGAATGCCTCTGGACCAACCAGGATAGAGTTGTAGCCACGAAGAGCAACACAATCTGCCTCAATGTGCATGTATCGCTTAGCCTCACGTGGATCGTAGCCATCCTTGCTCATGTCGTTGGTCTTGTCCTTGCCCTTCTCCTTCACGTAGTGGCGAGCACCCTTCAAGTCCATACCAACCATACAGTCTTCCATGTGCATCATGTCAAGAGTCTGATCCCAAACGAAATCAATAGTACCATAGTTGTCAACGTAGCGAGAGAAGGTAATGTCAATTTCCTTATGGGTAGAAAGAACCTCGGTGCGACCCTTTGGAATCTCAATGTTCATCAGGCGCTTGATTGCGTTCTTGCCACAGAACATATAGATGTGGTCTGACTCAGAGAAGTCTGTGAACATCAACATACTGATAGCAGTCAGATCCTCGTACTTGTAAACCTCACCGATGCCATACTGGTTGGTCAGCTGATTCAAGATACCCTCTGCGAAGTAGGTGTACTCATCAGCACCATCATTTGTGGTAGAGTGAATGCGAGCCTTGGTACCCATCCAGTAAGAACGCTCAGCACGCATCTTGTACTTGTTGAGTGCATCTTCCTTCATATCCTTCACGGTATGAGGAATCTTCTTCTTCATGGTCTCGAAGTCCTCGGTGAAGACGATAGAGAATGCTCGCTTCTGGAGATAAACTTCAGTAGAACGTGGCTGGTAGTTCTCAGCAGGAACCTTCATCTGAGACTCAGAGAGCGCTGTAGAAGCTGCCAAAATAACTGTACCAACAGGAATGTCCGGGCAAGTCATATTTTCCAAGAACTCGCAATCGGCATTCTCTTCGTTAGCCTTACCGTTGATAGCCTGCAAGGTAACCTCAGTACCAGACTTATTGGCGCTGGTAACAAAGAGAACCAAACGACCTTCACGTACTGTAGTAGAGCCACGCTTGTAACCAGCTACGGTAGGAACGATAGCAGTAGAACCCTCGTAGAATGGCTTCAAAGAGCCTGAAAAGTTGGTCTTGGTAAGCTTGATGGAAGCACCAGCAGCAATAGGCTGTGTAACCTCACCGTCCAAGGTCTCGCCACCATAGCGTGCGTGCTTCTTCTTGTAGCCAGTACAAGGAACAGTTGTGGTAAACTTCTTGACGATAGAAAGGAAAGGCGTATGATATGGGCGGAACTTGGTTTCGCCCGTGTCCCAGTCTTCCTCTTCAAGACCGCCTCGGTCCATCTGCGTAGCAGAAGCCTGCGTACCAGTCAAAGACTGACCAGCCGTTTTACCACCAGGGGCAAGCAAGTCGTTCTTATCCTTATCTACCTGCTCATTGGCAGCAGTCTCTTCGGTTGTTGCAGGCTTAGAACCCGGCTCGTTCAAGTCGGGTTCAACATCATCACCAACAGCCATTACGCCACCGCCTGTAACAACAGCAAGAAGCATCAGAATCATCTTAAAGATGAACTGACGATCAGAAAAATAATTAATTACTTTCTTCATTTTATACTTATATTTATGGATTAATAATCATGTGTTAACCAATATCATCAAAGAAGCTGGATGCTCTCTTCTTAGTTTTCTTCTTAGCTGGCTCGTTTCCGGCACCCGAACTAGAAAGTGAAGGAGGAATACCCTCTGTTGCAGAAGAGCGGATCTTATTCTGGATTTTCTCGTTTCTTGCCTGCATAGCAGCCTCGTCTCGGGCAGAGGAAATATCAGAATCGTAGTTGTTGGCATTATGGAGCATCTTCCAAACGCCATCTGGGATGTCGCCGCTCTCTACCTTGTCGTGAATCTCGTAAATCTGCTTCCACATATCCTGAGCATCATCAGGGTAGAGCTTAACCAGGCGCTCGATAGACTTGCGCATGTTTTCCGTAACCCTTTCGGTTGCTTCATTCTGCTCGGCAACTTCCTCATTGTGCTTTGCAAGAATCTCGGCGAGCTTCTTGCCGCCCTCTGGATCTTCGAGCAAGGTCTTGATGTCGATACCAAAGCGAGCCATCGCATCAAAAGGATTATCCTCTGGATTCTTCTCCATGTCAAATACCCATGCAGCAAGCCACTTGTGCTTATCGAACACCTTAGACAACGCCTTTCCGCTCTCCTCATATCGTCCGAGCGTATCAGCATCATCATTCATAGCCGCATAACGAGCTTCCTTATCCTCGAAATCAATGTCGGCATGACGCTTCTTGAACCGGTCGGAGAAAGCCTTGCGGTTAGGGCGGTCCTCTACTGGTGGAGTCTCTTCCGCAGCCTGTTCGGGTGAAGGAATCTGCTGTTCAGATTCTCCACCTGCATTCATCTGTTCTAATTCTTCCTTTGTCATATCTTAAACTGTTTGAAACGTTGCCGCAAAGATGCAAAGAAAATGCAATTATATTTCCGTGTTTCCGTGACAATAGGCAAACACACGGAAACACGGCAAAGAAAAAGGGATTTAAGACTATTTTTGCGCCTATAAATTAATAATGTGTAAACAAATATGGTTAAGGCGAAATTATTAACACTTAGCAAGGTGATGCCTCAGCGCAACAGATACGATTCCGTGAAGGCTCGAAAGAAGCGGCAGGAGCACGGAAAGGACTGGGAACTGCTGACCCGATGCAAGAATGCCTGGAACAATCTGAGCGGCGTGAGGGAGACCCGAGCAAGAACGATGAGATACTGCAACGGAGACCAATGGAGCGACACCATCAGGGTGTATCATCATGGATACTGGGAGGAAATGACGGAGCGCACCTATATGGAGCGGCGCAACCAGACCCCTATGAGCAACAACATCATGATCAGTATCTCGGAATCCATCGCAGGACTCTATGCTAAGCAGGGTACGGAACCAGTATGCTTCGCTAGGGACAGCAATTCCCGACAACTGAGCGATATGATGAGCGCCACGATGCAGTGCAACTGGCAAAACACCTATATGCAAGACGTTCTGAACCACGCTATCAAAGACTATCTGATAGGCGGTCAGATGTTCGTAAGAGAGTGCTGGGAAGACAGAGACCTTGAAATGCCCGATTCGTGGACAGATATGATGGAAGCAGACCACATGTTTTTTGAATGCGGAAGCGACCCACGCCATAATGACGTGAGCCTAATCGGTGTGCTGCACGATGTAAGCAAGGAAGACCTTTATCAGAAATTCGCGCGACAGGAATACGGTTTGACGGAAAACGCCCTAGATGCCATCTTCGGTATTCAGGATATGGATGATAGCGGCTACGGCTACGAGTTCAACGAGGAGAAGGCTCTGGAGAATCTCAGCTTCGACTACAGCAACAAGGGTAAACACTACGTGAGGGTGATAGAAGTGTGGACCACGGAGACCAAACACCGACTTCAATGCTTCGACCCAATTGCTACCACAGGAACCAGCGCTTACTTCCGGGTGGATATGGAAGATACCGCCATGATAGAGAAGCTACGCAAGGACAACATCAAGCGAGAGCAGCAGTATGACGAAATGGGCGTGGCAGAAGAAGATAGAGCCTACATTACCAGCAAGGAGATTGCCGATAAGTACTGGTACTTTACCTATATGGCACCAGACGGAACAATTCTCTGCCAGGGGGAAACTCCTTACGACTATAAGAGCCATCCATTTACGATGAAACTCTATCCGTACATCAACGGAGAGATTCATCCGTTTATGGCGAACGTGATAGACCAGCAGAGATACATCAACCGCCTGATAGTTATGAATGATATGGCTATCAGAAGCAGCTTCAAGGGATTCAAGATGATTCCGACAACCGTATTGAACGGCAAGACCAAGGAGCAGTTTATGGAAGATGCGATAGAATACGATGGATGGATATTCTATACTCCAAAGCGCACGATGCCGAACGTGAAGCCAGAGATTATCACATCGAATGCGGTGAATATCGGAACCAACGAACTCTTGCAGATAGAGCTGAACCTGATACGAGAGGTTACCAACGTGAGCGGAGCTTTGCAGGGCAAGACCCCTTCGGCAGGAACATCGGCTGCAAGATATGCGCAGGAGAGCCAGAACGCTACCACTTCACTCTATACCATCCTATCGGATATGGACGTGTTTACGGAGAAGCTGGCAACCAAGAAGTGTATGACTATCCAGCAGTACTACGAAGACGGAAGAAAGGTCTATGACCGAAACTTCACTCAAGTCTATCAGTATGACCGACTATCAGCCCGAGATATTCACTTCAAGATCAGTATCAAGAATGCGGCAGCTACGGCAACCTACAACACGATGCAGAACGATACACTCGACAAGCTTCTTGACAAGGGCGCCATCAACGTAGTACAGTACTTGCAGAACCTGAACGCACCATTTGCAGACAAGCTTCTTGCCAGCGTGCAGGAACAGCAGGCACAGTTGGAACAGATGTACCAGCAGCAACAGGCGATGGCTCAGCAGCAGGGAGGTGGACAGGTAGAAAACGGCATCGTACAGGGTGCAGACCAGAACGCAGTGGCACAGGCTATGAGCATGAATAATCAGTATTATCAAACAGCATAAGGTATGGCAGTAACAGAACAGACAATAACAATAGGGTATGCCGACATCAAGAGCAAGGTGAAGAAGCATTTCTCCATCATCGGAAAAAGGCTTTCCGACAAGCAGGGGAATATTCTCTTTACCGGTGTTACCCTATCCTCGACCGAGGAAGACATCTTGAAGCAGTATGTGAAGGATGCGGCGGAGACATTCGTGAGCAGCTTCTCTCCACTGATAGCCGGCTATACGGACAACACCGATGATGTAGTATTCACCTATCAGCGGAACAGAGTGAGCGATGGCAAGGCAAACGCATTCTGTAGTCTCTTCAAGAGCTATGTGGTAGATTACGTAGCCTATTCTGTGCTATCCATGACCTATGCCGATTCTGCAAGGAAGTATGCAGACGATATGACGAATCATGTGAACTCTGCATTGAAGCTGATCTTCCAGAAGGATGCGCCGGCATCGGGCAGCAAGACCATGGAGGATATGACAGGAGAAGTAATTTTGAACTAAAAAGATTAAAGCTATGATTTTAAAATTTCAGATTATCAAGTCGGTGGTGATTGACGAAGTGAAGAGAGCCACCTATCTAAAGGCAAAGATTGATGGAGCCATAGACGATAAAGCCATCAAGATGAGTTTCAACGAGGCGGCTGGCGATGAGGAGGTACACGAAAGAACGCTGACCCACGATTTCCAGTCTGCCCTGGAGGTAACAAAGGTTATCCTGGCAGATTATCTTGCGCCAAATGCCCAGACCATGGGTGACAACATCATCTACTACGGCAGCAAGACCGATGATGTAGTGGAGTTTGTTATCAATGTTTCCAGACGATGCAACGGTACGCTTTCCGATACATTGGCAAGGCTGGTAGCCAAGTATGTAGAAGACTACATGATTTACCAGTGGTGGTTGAAGACAACCAACCTGAAACAGGCAGAGCCTTATCTTTCTTCTCTCAGCTTTGATGAGCAGAATATCCGCCGATGCTTTGTATTGAGTGGTCCAGTGGTTCCTACCGTTCCTTACACCAAAACACTGACCGCCAAGGTGGATGGCAGCAGTTCGGGCGGTGCAATCACACTCGGCGTGGATGAAGAGGACGTGAATATCTCCTACTCCATTGACGATGGCGCCATTGATGATATAGAGGCGAGAAGCAGCGACCCGAGCATCGTTGAGATTCAGCGCAGCCCAGACCCTTATACCTTCGCCCTGAAGCCAAGGAATACCGGTGTGGCAACCGTTACCCTCTTCTCCCGACACAGCGACAACTTGAAGACTGAGGTAGAAGTAACCGTAGCAAAGGAGGTGTAAGATGGAGTTCAACGCATTACACCCTACACATTTTATCCGTGAAAGAGGATGGAAGCCCGAGCCGAATCCTTTCCTTCCGAAGCCTCCTCGTCCGGCACATAAGTACTACAGCAAGCACATCTTCATCTATGCCAACCAACTCTGGTATGACATTGATGCAGCCACAAACATGGTGGGCAGGGCAAGACGAGGCAACCAGACCAATCAAGAAGACATCATACCTACCAGCGAGAACGATAGGGAAAGACCGCTCTTCTACCGCTGGTTTGACAAGTATCTGAAAAAGGCAGAAGGAGTCCTCTCTGCCTACGTGATGAAGCCGCAGGGAGTGATAAGAGACAATGCCCTGAAGGAATGGGATGAGAAGGAAATCTGGCTGAATATGCCCGACTACTGGGACGACACACGGTATGACGAACTGGTGAAGCATATCCACAGCTACATCGTGGCTGGTGCTCTCTACGAATATTTCCTGCTTACGCTTACGAGCAAGGACCCGCTTACCATTTCGAAGCAGGAGGAAATGAACGATGAAGAACTGGAGATACTGGATGCAGCGAGTGCCAGCAAAGCAGGAATGCTGGTTCATCCGCTGAAACCATTTGGATAAAAAGGAAGGAGAAGCTTATGGGAGAGTTTGATGAAATTAAGTCGGTAAGAGAAATCATGCAGGAGAAACGTGAGAAGGCGAAGAAGATCCTGCCAGTGAGCAAGAGCGCACAGAAAGAGTACATTCGTGACTTCCTTGCAAGGAATCAGGAGAAGTTTGAGGAGTGCATGAACCAGTTGGCGGAATACGATCCAAAAACATACGTTACCATCTATGCCCAGCTTACCAAGCACATGATACCTAAGCAGAGCGAGATGAGCGTGACCCACGGACTTGACGATGACTTTAAACAGCTCATGGCATTGGGCATGACAACCGTAGAGGACGAAGATGAAGTAAATGTACTAGATATAAGAAAAGCACCCGAGATACAGGATGCGGAATTTGAAGAACTAAACGACTGGGTAGATGGCTCAAGTGACAGAAAAGGAAATAGATAATCTCGTAACTGAGAATCAGAAGCGTTACGATGAAATTTATGGCACCTATGACCCTATTACTGGCGAAGGGTGTTATAACTTCGAAAATCGTGTTCTGATAGAGTTGGACGATTTCTTCATTCCCAAGATGTGGGTTCCCAAGAAGACTGCCAAGTCTGTTCTGTACAGGGGACTGAGAAAGATGGGTAATTTGAAGGATTACAATAAATATGTTCTACACAAGAAGGATGATGCCCAACATTTCAAGACACTAACCTTTGCCATCTGTAGAACCAGATTTATGGAAGACCCAGAATTTGCACTGTACATGACCGACAAGATTGAGGATAAGGTGACGGGTAACATGATTCCGTTTAAGCTGAACTATCCACAAAGGAAGCTGCTCAAAATCTTTGAGGATTTGAGAACCAGCAAAAGGGCTATCCGAGTGGTGATATTGAAAGCCCGACAATGGGGCGGTTCTACCCTGACCCAGCTTTACATCAAGTGGCTGCAGGATTTCCGCAGAGATGGCTGGAATGCCATTGTGCTTGCCCAACAGAAGAATACGGCTAAGAAGATTAAGGCGATGTACCGAAAAGCCTTGGAGCATCAGCCGGGCTGGACCATCGGAAGACCGGGAGTCAAGTTGCAATTCTCTCCTTACGAGAACTCGCCTGATGATTTCCAGGTGACAGACGGAATAAGGGCTATAAGAAGAAGTACGCTGACCGTGGCATCCTTCGAGAACTTCGATTCCGTACGTGGTAGCAACTTCCACTGTGCCCACTATTCTGAGGTTGCCTATTGGAAGAAGACCCCAGAGCATGATCCTGAGGGTGTGATTTCCTCTATTTCGGGTGGTATCAGGAATCAGGAGGATAACTTGGAGGTATTCGAGAGTACCGGCAAAGGTAACTCTGGTTTCTTCTATGAGAAATGCCAGTTGGCTATGGACCCGAAGAACAACGATGCCTATTCCTTCCTATTCATCCCTTGCTTCTTCATCGAGCACGATATGGAGGAAGTGAAGAGTGAACGAGCCTTTGCAAAATGGCTTTTGGAAAACAAGAATAAGAGTACCAACCCGAAGGGATACCGAGAAACAGGAAAGTTCTTTTGGCGTATGTGGGAGAAGGGAGCCTGCTTTCAGGCTATCGAGTGGTACAGAAACTTCCGCAATAAGTTTACCACCCATTCCTTCTGTGCTACCGAGGCGCCAGTGGATGAGGAAGATGCCTTCCGAAACTCTGGTAATCTGGTCTTCAATCCCTACTCTATTGATGATTTGCAGAAGAAGTACAAGCGTGAGCCAATCTATACCGCCGACATCATCATTGACGGCAACAAGAATGAGTCTTCCATCGAAAAGTCGAAGATAAGCATCCGAACAGATGGTGATGGGGACTTGAAGATTTGGGCAGTTCCTAACTGCTTGAAAGTGGAGAACAGATACTTGGTGAGTGTGGATATTGGCGGTAAATCCTCGACTTCCGACTATACCGTTATGACGGTGATAGACAGATTCGGGATGCTGCCTACCATCAATGGCAAGCCGAAGGTGGTGGCAAGATGGCGAGGACACGTAAGACACGACAAGCTGGCGTGGATGGCGGCAGCATTGGCTCATTACTATGATGATGCCTTACTGGTAATCGAGAGCAACACGGCAGATAGAGAGAAGAATAATAATACGGAAGGCGACCACTTCGGAAGTATCTTGAACGAGATAGCCGACTACTACGACAATCTGTATCAGCGTACCACAAGCCCAGAGGACGTGAGCGATGATGTGCTTGCCAAGTATGGATTCCAGACCAACAAGCTGACGAAGGGTTGGGTGATTGATAATCTGGAGCAGTTTGTGGATGATATGCTCTGGGATGAACCAGACCGGGAGATGTATCACGAGCTGAGAATCTACGAGCGGCATGATGATGGAAGTCTTGGCAATATCGTGGGCAACGGCAACCATGACGATGTACTGATGAGTACAGCCATCGGTTTGTGGGTAAGCGCCAACGATATGGAGAAGCCGAAATGGAAACAAAAGGAAAGAACAAGCAGCGGTGGTGATGGTGTTCATTCTGCTGCGAAAATTTAAAGATATTGAGTTATGGAGAGAAACTTGGATAGAAAGACTTTGAGTTTCAGCAAGGGTATGACGAACGTACCGAGTGACTTGCTGAGTGAAGATAGCGAACTTGCCTATTCGCAAAACATCATATATAGGAATGGTGAAATGGTCCCGATTCAGAAGATGGAGCCTTTCGGCACTGTGAGCGGCACGATTTTGTTTGTCCATAAAATGGCAGACTTCGAGAATATCATTACCTATGACAAGTATGTTGGGGATAGTGGCGAGAACAAATATACCATCAGATGCTACAAGAAGAGCGACCTCAAGACGGCGATAGGTACATTTGAGGGTGACGGAGAAGTGAAGGATGCACAGGCGGTGGGGAATACGCTGGTGCTGGCTACAGATAATGGATTGAGGTACATCTTATACAAATCTGATGCCTACAAGGATTTGGGAATGAATATCCCTGACCTGAAATGCAACTTCACCTTCGAGAAGCCAACTAACAACTACATACCAGAAGAGAGCGAAAGAACTCTGATGAATATTTCCAACGATGTTGATGGACCCGATGGGTGGAAGTGTTATTATGATGCGAATGGTAAATTCCTGCATGCCGCTGGCGATGAACCTAGCGGAATATTCCAACAAGGTACGTATCACCATTTCTCCATCAAAGTAACCACAGACGGCTCTCACGAAAAAGGCTTTCAGGAAACAGTTCAAGGACATGTTGCCCAAGCTATCAACTGGGTAAAAAGCAAGAATATGTTTGCGTTCCCTTTCTTTATCAGGTGCGCATTCAGACTCTTCGATGGCTCTTATACCAAGATTACTACCCCATATATCTGCTATCCTACCATTAACAGAAATTGCCGTTTCAGCTCTGCGACTTTCGACCGTACCCATAACACATATATGGATCTTAGGCAAATGACAGGAAAAGAAAGTATCTTTTACTTCATCGAGTATAGCGAACTGAAATTCAAGTTTGAACCGATAAGCGATGATTGGAGAGACATCATCAAGGAAATCGTAGTCTTTGCTTCTGATCAGGTCCTGCCATTCCGTTTAGATAGCGGTTGGAAATTAGTTTCCCCAAACAATACCTATATGAAGCCTTCCGCTAATTTCGGCTACGACAAATATAGAGAGCTTCTGTTTAACTACGACAAGCAAGCGATGGCTTCTCAGACCATCACTGTACATAGTGAAATTCAGCCGGAATATAAAACGGACCAGGAAATCATAGATGAACTGCTGACAAAATCACAGTTCTACAAACTGTTTTCTGTAAAGGCATCGGATAAGGTTATGGATGGAAACTGGCATTACTCGGTTAACGGAATAAAGGACGGAGATAGAATGTTCATTGCGAAAGGAGTTGTTGAGAATCTTACGACACAAACCCAACTGAATGTTGATGATTATTACGGATGGGCAAAGGCTACAGCAGAAAGGCTGTACACCTATAACGGCAGACTTCAAGCTATCGGATTGTTGCGCTATCCATTTGGTGGTTTCTCGAATTTTACAGGAAGAGACTTGACTGGCGACGATTATTACTATATGTACACCCATATCGTGACGAACACTTCTGATACCTGGACGGTGAATGTCGCTTCTGTGAATAAGTCGTTCCTGCGTGGATGGATTTATTATCCAGACCCAAACGCTACAGAAATCATTCTTTATTCGGGTGGAAAATGTCTGAGAATCCCATTAGTTGTGCATCCAATGCTGAATGGCGCCTATTCGTTCACCAATCTTCCGTCTGCTGACGGGGATGCAGAGTTTGAAAACAAGACCGAAGACGAAATGCTAGAATTAGTCAAGAATCTCAATAAGCCAGAATATCTTGATTCCCAGATTTTCACTTCCGTAGTGAACAATCCGTTTGTGTTTGAGGCATCGGGCGATAACACCGTGGGTACAGGAAAGATTCTTGGTATCGTGGCTAACACGGAGGCGGTAAGCCAGGGACAGTTCGGTCAATATCCTCTGCTCGTCTTTACCGATGAAGGCATCTATGCCATGAGCGTGAATGCAGAGGGTCTTTACTCCAGTATTCACCCTATATCCAGAGAGGTATGCAACAATGCCGATTCCATCACCCCTACCGACAAGGTGGTTTACTTCACTTCCGAGAAGGGATTGATGGCTACATCGGGCGGTGAGGCGATTTGCGTATCGGGGCAGTTGAGCGGTGGAAAGAACAGAGGATTGCCAAGCGACTTCCTGCCTTTCAAGACTTTCTTGGAGAACTGCCTGATAGCCTACGACTACAAGGCTTCGCTGCTGAGAATATTCAACAAGAAGACCAGCTATCACTATGTATATAATATGGTGGATAAGATTTTCTCTATCTCCCACAACTATACCAGCAGCAAGATTTTCTGTAGAACGGTAGCCAACAACTATCCCGACAACCTTGTGCAGTTTGATGATAGTAGCGTTTACTCCCTTACCAACATTCCATTGGCAGAGGATGATGCCAACGACTATGACTGCATAATGACTACCCGACCTTTGAAACTGGGCGGCTCTACCATTCTGAAATCATTGAGAGGCTTGAAGCATCTTTTCGATTCAGATGCCGGCACGGTAAGTGTAACGGTCTATGGATCCAACAACGGCAAGGACTGGGTTGCGCTGAAGAGTCTCTTCGGCAAGCCGTGGAAATACTTCAAGCTGGAGTATTCTTTCAAGAACTTCAAGGCAAGCGACTCCTTTGCCGGGTCCATCATAGAGACCCAGAACAGAAGGGAAGACAAGATAAGATAAATCCTTCCATAAGTTTGATAACATCAAGAAGGCGGCTACTCGTGATGAGCAGTCGCCTTCGACATTAAAACACTAACAAACTTATGCTGAACGTTTCCGTTCTATGTAGATTATGAACCATTCCATCAAATAACCTATAACGAAGCAATAAAGGTGGAGGCATCCGTTCACGTTGTCCAACAGCATCGTGAAGAGGATGAAGGGTCCAGCCTTTCTGATTGCATCTTTCCATCGTCCAGTCCTGCCCCACATCACACCGAAGACGGCGAAGAGGAACCCAGACAAACCCATCGTTGGCTCGGTAACAAACATCGGCAGATAACTGGCTGCTACGGCTACTGCAAAAGCCTTGACAGGCGAAATCCTGCCCTTGATCTGCCAAAGCACCAGCAGATTGATGGCAAGATGAAAGCCGTTGACGTGGAAGAAACTGTATAGAAAATGATTCTCCCAGGGGCATCCGTGATAGAAGCCTATGTGACAAGTGCAAAGAATGATGCAGACGAACGAAAGAATCGCCTTCAATCTGAAACTATTCATGCTTACCATCTCTGTAACCTTTCCCATATCGCTTGCAATTATAGAAAATATCCTCGGCAGAGCGAGGAGACAGAAAGAACTCTGGGGCTGGCTCTCCTACCAGAAACTGGCAGATGAAATGGAGCGACTGCCCGATAAACTCCTTCTTCTGAGATACTGCATTCAATCTATCGAACAGAGAATAGTACATTCTCCTTCTCGGTTCCGTCATAGCATCCACCTCAGAGAAATCGCCTACCACCATTTTTCTGAGCTTCTCGAATGCCTGCTTCGGATTCACATAATATCTCGGTGCGGGATGAGATACTATCTTTACCCACGCCTCCTTTGCGGTGTGGCAGGTAGGTGCCACCTCACGATAAGTCTTCATCAGGTCTTCCCGTTGCTTTTCCGTCAAGCTATAATTGGTTTTCGTCATACGCTTTACTCGTTAAATCGTACTGCAAAGGTACAAATAATCTAGAATACGTCCAAATAAATAATATATTTTAATATTTTGCTCACTTTTTATGGTTTTGTGCAGGAATATTTTTATCTTTGCACCGACTAAAACATTTAGCTACCGTTTTCTAAAAAACAGCAACTAGATCAACGATATCAACATAAAATTGAAACAAAAATGAAAAAGAGTATTAACAACGCTCTTTCAGAAGAAGAGCAAGAGCTGGTTCTGCAAGGTTTGCTGAGCCGCAAAATTTGGAGATTCTATGAACTCCTGGCAAAATGGGCACCCATACCGCTGATGCTAGGGCACTGGTATGGAGTTTGGGACTATGGGCGTTATCCAAGACCTACCGTACTTAATACGGCTGATAACGGAAATTGTATCATCTGGATTTACTTTCTGGCATACGTGTATATGCCAATCTGCATGATACCAGTGAGTTTCTTCTTCAGATACTGCTGGATATTCCGTATTCCGTTCTTTTATTTTTTCGGTATCAACGCTATCAGATTGTATTATCAGCACTGGCTCATCACTCCCGAGCAGTTGGAGATGCACCATGTATTTATCATTTTTACATTAATATTATATGCCTATGGATTTATCAAGATCGCTATCACACGTAGCAAATGCCGCATTCCAGATGTTTCAGAATGGAGAATGCGGATTTTCGGAAGAAGAAGAAAGAATGGTACAGAGAAATCTTCTGTACTGGATGGAAAGAAGACATCACTTTGATGAGAAGCTCGGGAGAGCCTGCATCGCCAACATCTATTATTTCAAGGATGATGTGACCAAGGAGTACGCCCCATTCTTCGATTACAAGGAAGTGAAGGAGGAGTACGACAAGCAGGCTTGGATGATTCCCGACTACACGATGTGGGATTTTGCCGTGACCATGAACAAGATGTTTGCAGAAAACATTGATGTGATTGGTAAATGGTCGAGAAGCAAAGAGACCCTGAAGAAGAGAATCTCCGAACTATCAGTGAGTTTCCTCTGCGACGAGTCAACCAATCACCCCACCGATAAAATTTGGTGGTACATGAACAGTTAGACGGAAACACGGAAAAAGCTATCTGAAAACCACTTATCTTTGCGCCATTAATCAATATTAATGGTATATATGACAGAGATTATTCATACATTTTTGCAAGAGCACCTATACAAGACGGCGTTGATTTTTGCCATCTGTATGGGTGCTCTTATCATTTCGATGGGTGTAGATCTGTTCCTTGGAGTCAGGAAAGCGAAGGAAAACGGAGAAGCTACAACAAGTAAGGGATATAAGAAAACTTGCGATAAGGCACAGAAGTATTTTTTGCCTTTAATTGCAACAATGTGTATCGACTTGATTACATGCGAGATTATACCATTCCCTGCTTTCTCGATAATTTGGACAGGATATTGTTTGTTCTGCGAGTTCGTAAGCATCAGAGAAAAGAGCTGGAAGAAGGCTGAAATTCGTAAGCAGGAAAAGACAATAAGCATCATCCTTGACAACAAAGATGATTTGGCTAAGGCTTTTGCTAAAGTTTTAAAGGAGCAGGAGAAGGAGGGTAAGGTATGAGACTGATTGAGAGAATTTTCGTTCACTGTACTGCCTCTTCCCAGAAATGGGGCGTGAAGGAGCTTTGGGATGAGTTTAAGCGCAAGGGTTGGAAGAACCCCGGCTATCATTATGTGATTACCAAGGATGGTGCCATTCACCAGATGCTGCCGGTAGAAATGGTTAGCAACGGTGTGAAGGGATATAATTCCACTGCCATCAATATTGCCTATGTAGGCGGTATCGACTCGAAGGGTAAGGCTGCGGACAACAGAACCAATGAGCAGAAGGATGCGCTGGTTACCCTGCTTAAAACGCTGAAGAAGAAATATCCGAATGCGGCGATTATGGGGCATCGTGATATTTGGGGGGCAGACAAGTCGAAGTGGAAGAAGATGTGCCCTTGTTTTAATGCGAAAGAGGAATATAAAAATCTATAGCGTATGAAGTGGTATGACATAAGATTTTGGAAATGGGCTTACATCGGTTTGGTGGTTGGAGTTATCCTGCTGGCATTCACTGGCTGCAAGACCAAGGAGTATGTGAAGGTTCCTGAGTATCATACTGAGTATATTGTGAGAAGTGACACGATCGCCAAAATGGATAGTGTGTATGTGAAGGATTCGGTATATGTGTATCAGAAGGGTGATACCGTAGTGATAAGCAAGATTGCCTATCGGGACCGATACCGCAATATATATAAGGTGAAGCTTGATACCATCATCAAGCATAATTCTGTTTCCGTGCCAGTACCAGTTGAGCGGCAGCTCACCAAGAGTGAGCAGAGATTAATGACACTGGGAAGATGCTATATAGGATTTCTTTTCCTGTTGGCTGTATGTGCCATCGGCTTTGCCTTCTGGTATCACAATAAAAAGTGCTAGCTTATGGGAAAGATTAGCGAAGAACTCCAAATGATAGACTCGCTCCTGATGGAATTTCATGAGCGGATTCAGTCGGGGCGATGTTTGACGAATAAGCAGCAGAACACGATGATGCTGAATTTCCTGCATCAGATTGCCAACAAGGACGAGCCGATCAGTAAAGCGGAAGCTTGCGAATACGTCCAAGTTTCCAGGGCTACCTTTGACCGGCTGGTAAAAGAAGGCAGGCTACCGAGAGGGCAGAAGCGCAAGGGCTGGACCGAACTTGTTTGGTACGAAAAGGATTTGGATAAGTTCATAGATAAGTTGTTGATTTAGGTATAATTTTAGGTTTTTGTTTTTATAGGTTAGACGTTGTTTATTTAGCTGAAAAATCCCCACCCGGCTGTGAAGCTAGGTGGGGATTGTAGTTTACTCACCAAGAATATCCTTGATTTTCTTTTCGATGTATTCGTCAGAAGTACTTTCCTTTATAAGGGCATCAACATCTGGAAGTTCTGCATCTACCTTATCTGCTTGCATTTTTGAGGTAAGCATACCCATTACTAGTTTCACCCAAGGGCTATTAGCCATGTTTGCCAATGAATCCTTTTGGATTTCATAGGCTTTCTTCAACTCTCCGTTATCACGGAAATATCTGAGCACTTCCGTCAATGCCAAGACAAAGTTCTTGTCTTGCATCTGGCTATTCTTTGCCTCTTCCAGTTTAAGCATCAGGAAGAGCAATGATGAATGTAAATCTGTTTTGTTCATAACTACCCCTTTCTTCTACGATTTTTGATATGTAATGCTAAAGCGCAAAACGACAACAATAGCACTAATAATTGTCCTGCTTCCATATTACTTTTCCTTATCGAATTTTGACATCAATACTACTATTCTATGATACCTTGCTACAAATGTTCCAAATGGAATATCAAAACAACACTTCACTCCATTAAGGAACTTGCAATCAAGCATTTTCATCTTGTCGTTCCATACTACCTCAACAACACTTCCTGTTTCAAGGTTGGATATGATGTCGCCGATATAAATCTCCTTTCCTCTCATATCCTTTTCGCCTGTGAACTGGCAGACTGTAGAAGGGTCAATCTCATGAAGCGTTGCACCGCCTGCTGCTACGATACCTATAGTAGTTTTGCTAAGTGCAGGAATCTTCATTACAACAAAGCTTCCGATTATCCATTCTCCGTTGTCAAGACGTTTAGCCTTGAACTTGATATTTTCTGTTTTCATAAGCTGTTATTTTAATCACTTGCAACATCAGCAATGCCAACACTATATTTCTCAACAAACTCAGCCGAGCGTGCTGCCATTCCTTTAATCATAGATTTCTTGTGTGAGACGTTACCAGTAGTTAGAGTATCAGCTTCTTCGACAATGTTATTAAACCACTTGATAATATTGTCTCGTAACTCATCTGTTATTACATATTCTTTCATAACTATTCTTCTTTAAGTTCTATGTGATTCTATAAACTTAGTCAAATCGAGAGGGAACTTCTTTTTAAGTTCTCTTTCACGTTTACGTCTCTCCTTCCTTGTGGGTGGAGGAAGGTATTCATCTAAGAATGCAAACGTTTTCTTGCAATTAGCATTTAATACTGGAATATATATATCCAATAATGCCTTTAATAATTCTTCCATATCAATCTTCTTTAAGTTCTACAGGCTCATCCTCCCAAGATAATTCTCTTCCGATGAGCTTGCTGATGTTTCCCTTCGGAAGATGGAATATAGAATAACCAATCCAATAGTCTCCAACTCTAAATGGCTCTGTTCGTGAGATTAATTCCTCACCGATTTTATCAACTGCTACCCAGCCATAACTATTCCTCCTCTTTTATACCAAATGGAGTACCGTCAGCAAAGGTATAACTATCAAATATATCTTCATAACTAAATGGAGTATTATTCATGCCAACTATTGCACCACTTGCGATAAACGTAACCATATAATATCCTCTTTTTGCATTTTTAAACTTCGTAAACCCAAACGGCTGGTGCTTTTTCATTTCATTCCAGCACTCTTCTGCATCCTTGAAAGGTCGGTAGGCAGGCTCAGGCTTAATACGGTACTCTATATTTTTCCAAAACTCAATCTCCTTCATTTCCGTCCAATCATTCGGAACATCTGTACCTTCTACGGTACTCGGTTTTGTTCGACACTCAATTATCTTTCCTTCTGCGTAAGCCTGAATAATAGGCAGTATTTCTTTAGCTTCGTCTTTTGTCATACTCAATCCTCCAAATCCATTAATTTCCACCTAGCATATTCTTCTGCCACACTAGGTGCGTTTAGTGCATGCATAGCCAAAAGATAACCTTCGCTAGACGTTATATATTTCCCAAAAGCATCACGGTAATCTATATCTTCCTTCATGCTTTGTATTACAGATTCTTTACTCATTGCTTATCCTCCTTTGTCTTAAACATAGGGTCATCTTGCCACCAACTAACATATTTGCCTGTAGCAATATCTTCCTCTATCGGCTCTGTTTTGTCAATTTCCATACATGCAAGTATAACACATTGTGCTTTTGTTCTTGCATTTGCAAATGAACCAGAAGGAAGTACAGCCTGCCATCCGATATTATCAATTCTCAATATTATTGGCGAGTGGTGTTTGTAATATAATTGATACATTCCGCTTCTGATTCTTTCCGTTTTTATTCCTGCTTGTCTTACCATCCCTTTTCTTTTTTTTACCCTCTCCCTGTTGCTAAAGAGAGGGTGGTTAACTAATTAGAATTACTAGTTGGTATTTTAATGCCCATACCTTTCATTCTGTATTCAAGGGCATTGAGATACTTATCCATACTTTGTGATTGCAAGCGCATCAATTTATACTGATAGTCTCCTACCTTCTCACGGAAACCATCTTTACACAATGCTTCATTAAGCTTAGTAAGGCGATCATCCAACTCATCACGCTCAACACAAAGTCTATCTATAAAATTATTATAAGGTTTGTAAGCATTATCAAACACACTCTTAGGAGACCAAGACTTATATCCGTCCTTGTACTCTACCAAGTAGCCATCTTCCTCAACGGTTGCTGGCTTAATTTCTCTACCAAGCACTTTTTGTGCTTCTACCATAGTCATAGGCTCTGCCATAATGACCTTTGTTCCAATGTACTGTTTCATAAATTATCTATTTTATATCCCATAAGGGATGGTTATTACTCGTTAACATCAACAAACTTTCCGTTTTTAAGTTGATACCAAGTATCAGCCTTGATATTCTCTCCATCAACGTACTCTGTCTTAACACATACTGGAACATCACGATTCTTTTCATCGCTCCACTTCCATTCTGCCAGAGTTATCCAAGAGCCAACCTTTGCTTTGGCTTTAGATTCGTTTCCAGCACACATAATAACGGAATCTTCTCCTGTACTGTCAATCTGAGCATAGTCGCCCGATGAACCAATCTTAGCATAGTCGCCCGATGAACCAATCTGAGCAGAGTCGCCCGATGAACCAATCTGAGCAGAGTCGCCCGATGAACCAATCTTAGCATAGTAGCCCGATGAACCAATCTGAGCAGAGTCGCCCGATGAACCAATCTTAGCATAGTAG